>CDZG01038916.1_pt1 | contig 72601 bp, 67 predicted proteins | sample 557741 | NCBI WGS metagenome assembly CDZG01 (sample SAMEA3182086, study PRJEB8094) | gut metagenome | biome: human; feature: gut; material: Stool; isolation source: human stools | place: Canada | collected 2013-01-21
AATAAGTGATGATTAAAAAAATAAATTAAATATAATTTAAATTAAGTTACAAGCGTAGCTTACAGGACAAACAGACTTTGTTCAGAAAAAAGGAGGAAAAAGTTATTATGAAACTGAAAAAAGTTTTAGCCGTATGTCTTGCAACAGCCATGACATTTTCTATGGTAGCATGTGGCGGCGCAAGCACAGACACCACAACTCCTGCTGACACCTCAGCAGACACAGAAACAGAAGCTCCTGCAGAAGAAGAAGCAGAAGCAGAAGCACCCGCAGAAGAAGAGGCAGAAGCACCTGCAGAAGACGGAGCACTTACATACTCTTCCATCACATTAGGTGAGGACTACACAGACCTTACAGCAACCATTAAGTGGCTTCATCATAAGACTGACCGTGCAGAAGACGGAACAATCGATAAGATGATCGCTGAATTCAACAAAGATTACCCGAACATCACTGTTGAAGCAGAAGCAGTTACCGATTACGCAGAAGATGCTCTTCTTCGTCTTTCCACAGGTGACTGGGGTGATATCATGTTCATCCCTGCAGTAGACAAGGCTGATTACGCAACATACTTCATGCCCCTTGATGACTACGATACACTGTCCCAGACACTGAACTTCGTAGATGCTCATCAGGTAGATGGCAAGGCTTATGGTATTCCTTACATGGCTAATGCACAGGGCGTTGTTTACAACAAGGCAGTATTTGAGAAGGCTGGTATTACCACACTTCCTACCACTCCTGATGAATTCATCGCTGACCTTCAGTTAATCAAGGACAACACAGATGCAATTCCTCTTTACACCAACTATGCAGCAGGCTGGACCATGGGCGCATGGGATGCTTACCTTGGAGTTGTTTCCAATGGTGATGATACCTACATGAACCAGAAGTTCGTTCATACCGCTGAACCTTTTAAGGATAACGGTGACGGAACCGGTGCATACGCTCTTTACAAGATTCTTTACGATGCAGTTGCTGATGGCTTAATCGAAGACGACTACACCACAACTGACTGGGAAGGCTGCAAGGGTATGCTGAACAGAGGTGAAATCGGATGTATGGTACTTGGTTCCTGGGCTTATTCCCAGATGGTAGATGCTGACTCCCACGGTGAAGACGTTGGATATATGCCTTTCCCGATGAGCGTTAACGGAACACAGTATGCTTTAGCTGGTGGTGACTACAGCTACTGCATTAATGTAAACTCTTCCGATGATAACAAGGCAGCTTCCCTGGTATTCATTAAGTGGATGACCGAGAAGTCCAACTGGTGCTACAACGAAGGTGGTTACACCGTAGTTAAGGGTGGCGAGAATCCGGATATGTACAAGGCATTCGACGGATGCACTACAATGGCAGATCAGCCTGCTTTAGCTGGTGAAGAAAACCTTCTGAACGACATGAACTCTGAATCCGAACTTTCCTTCAATGCAGGTGGTAACGATAAGGTTCAGAGAATCGTTGAAGCAGCAGCTACCGGATCTGAAACCTATGATGATATCATGGCAGACTGGACCAAGGCTTGGAACGATGCTCAGGCTGAACTTGGAGTAGAAGTTAACAACTAATCCATAGATTCGTTCATTACAAGTAAATCAATGAGCCAGGGGGAGTAATTCTCTCTGGCTCGATTTATCAGGGAGGTCACAAATGGAGGCAACTAATATTACGACACAAAAAAAGAAAAGATCATTTGGCGAGTGGGCCAGAAGCAGAGACGGGCAAAAGGTATTTGTTATGATTGCCTTTTTGATTGTACCTCTGGTATTACTGATTGTGTTTACCTATCTTCCGTTTGCGGAGATGGTAAGCTACAGCTTTTATAATATGAAATATACCGGTGCCCGTAAATTTGTAGGATGGAAAAACTACATGAAGGTGTTCCAGAGAAGCGACTGCTTCGGAGCATTGAAGCTGAGCCTGTACTATATGCTTGGATCGGTAGTACAGCTTGCAATTGCATTGTATCTTGCTACAATGTTAAGTTTTAAAACCAGGTTCGGTGATCTCTTTAAGGGATTTATGTTCTTCCCGTTCCTGATTAACGGTATTGCCGTTGGTTTTATCTTTAAGTTCTTCTACACCAGAGGATTCGTATTCGATACCGTTCTTCAGTGGTGTGGATTCCAGTTAGACAATCTTCCGTACTGGCTCAAAGACCAGAGCATTAACAACTTTTCTCTGGTTGGAACCTCTGTATGGCGTTATTTCGGGCAGAACATGGTATTGTTCATCGGAGCAATCATGTCCGTGGATCCCGAGCTGTATGAAGCTTCCATGCTGGACGGTGCAAATAAATGGCATCAGTTCTTATATATTATTCTGCCGAGTATTAAAACAATTTTAACATTGAATGTTATCCTTTCCATTACCGGATCCTTAAGTGCATTCGAGCCACCTTATGTTATCACTGATGGTGCAAACGGAACGGGTACTTACTTCGTAATCATGCATCAGATTGCACATACGCAGCAAAAGGTAGGTCTGGCATCTGCGATGGCAGTTGTGCTTCTGGCGATTATTCTGGTTGTGACAGTGGCACAGAAGCTGTTCTTTAAGTATGTCTTCAAGAATTCTGAGGATGAGGATATTAATGCTGCAGTGAAGCGAGAGAAGAAGCTTGCCAAGCTTGCTGCAAAGAAGGAGGGAAGATAAGATGACAATTTTCGGATATATTAAAAAATTCATTCTGATCTTTTTAAAGTATGCATCCCTTGTTCTCTTTTCCCTGGTAGCGATTATTCCGCTGGTTTCCTGCGTAATTACCGCTTTCAAAACGGATGCAGAGTATAACAGTACGAATGTTATGACTCCCCCGTCGAGCTGGCTGTACTTTGAAAACTTCGTAAGTGCCTTTAAGAAAGCCGGAATGGGAAGAGCATTTATTAACTCCACGATCATTCTGATAGCAGTATTGATTTTATCCGTATTCATCGGAACACAGCTTGCTTATGTGCTGAACCGTTTTCAATTTTTCGGAAACACCCTGATCCGTAACCTGTTCCTGGTTGCCTGCCAGCTTCCCGGTGTAGCGATGCAGATCGCAGTTTACGAGATGATGTATAAGTTAGGATTTATCAACAATATGTTTGGTTATATCCTGATGACCTGTGGTACGGACGTTATTTCAATTTATATTTACATCCAGTTCTTTGAGAATATTGATTATTCACTGGATGAGTCGGCAATCATGGATGGTGCATCTTACTTCACTATTTTCTACAAAATTTTACTGCCACTGTTGAAACCGGCTATTGTAACTGCATGTATTCTGAAGGGCGTTGGTACCTACAACGAATACTATAATGCGAACCTTTATCTGCAGGATAAGAAAAGATATGCAACGGTAGCCACCTCTCTGTATACCTTCGTAGGACCTCTGGGAAGTAAATACAACCTGATCTGTGCCGGCGTTATTATTTCGCTGCTTCCTGCACTGATTGTATTTATTACCTGCCAGAAGCAGATTTATTCCGGGTTGACAGCCGGAGCGGTTAAGGGTTAACACAAGACTGATTTTACGGAGGGTGGAATTATGATGGTAAATGAAATTCAGGATCATCTTATGCAGACAATTATTCCCTTTTGGAAGAATTTGAGAGACAATGAGTATGGCGGATATTATGGTTATATGACCTATGATCTTGCAGTGGATAAGAAGGCTGTAAAGGGATGTATCTTAAACAGCCGTATCATGTGGTTCTTCTCCAATGCCTATACCCTGCTTAAGGATGAGTCCCTTTTAGACGAGGCAAAGCATGCCTATGAGTTTTTGAAGAACTGCTGTCTGGATCGTGTGAACGGTGGAATCTTCTGGTCCATCCAGTATGACGGAAAGCCGGAGGATACCACGAAGCATACCTACAATCAGGCATTTGCAATCTATGCTTTAAGCTCATATTATGAAGCGTCCGGTGATGAAGAAGCATTAAGTATTGCCAAAGAGCTGTATCATATTGTTGAAAATAAATGTACCGATGAAATCGGATATCTGGAAGCGTTCAATAAGGAATTCCATCTCATTGAGAACGATAAGCTTTCTGAGAACGGTATCATCGCAGATAAGACAATGAATACCCTGCTTCATGTATTTGAAGCATACACAGAGCTGTATCGTGTGGCCAGGCTCCCGGAAGTGGCAGAGAGCCTTAAGTGGATTATGGATACCTTTGCAACGAAGGTCTATAATCCGGAGCTTCATCGCCAGGAGGTTTTCTTTGACGCAGACATGAATTCGATCCTTGATCTTCATTCCTATGGACATGATATTGAAACCGCATGGTTAATGGATCGCGGTATCGAAGTTCTTGGAGATCCGAAGTACGAAGCACTTCTTTCTCCAATTACGAAGGATCTGACAGCCCAGATTTACAAGGTTGCCTTTGATGGACATTCTTTGGCAAACGAATGTGAAAAGGGTGTTGTGAATACACATCGTATCTGGTGGGTACAGGCAGAAACGGTGGTTGGATTTTTGAATGGTTATGAGAAGGAGCCTTCAAAGACGGAATATCTGGAGGCAGCAGAGAGTGAATGGCAGTTCATCAAGGATCATGTCATTGATAAGCGTGCAGGCTCCGAATGGTTCTGGGAAGTAGACCCGGAGGGTAAGCCTTATGAGGGAAGACCGATTGTAGAACCATGGAAGTGCCCGTATCATAACGGAAGAATGTGTTTCGAAGTAATTAAGAGATCCCGTAAAGAAGGAGGAAAATTCTAATAATGAATAAACAATATGAGATTGAGTCAGCGAAGCTTGAGCTGCTCATTAACCGTAAGAACGAGATCGATCCCGATTTCTATAATGGCATTTATGACCGGTATAAGTATCCGGTATTAACAAGAGAGCATGCTCCGTTAATCTGGCAGTATGACTTAAATCCGGAAACCAATCCTTATTTTATGAAGAGACTTGGAATTAATGCAGTATTGAATTCCGGAGCAATTGAATTAAACGGTAAGTATTATCTGGTAGCCAGAGTAGAAGGAGATGACCGTAAGTCCTTCTTTGCAGTAGCAGAAAGTGACAGCCCGGTGGATGGATTCCGTTTCTGGGATTATCCGATTCTTCTTCCTGATACCTGTCCGGAAGAAACCAACGTATACGATATGCGTCTTACCAAGCATGAAGATGGCTACATCTACGGTGTATTCTGTTCCGAAAGCAAGGACACCTCCGTAAACGATCTTTCTGCGGCAGTTGCAGCGGCAGGTATCGTCAGAACCAGGGATTTAAAGACCTGGGAGAGACTTGACAACTTAACAACACTTCATTCTCCCCAGCAGAGAAACGTGGTTCTTCATCCGGAATTTGTAAACGGTAAGTATGCCTTCTATACCAGACCGATGGATGATTTTATTGACACCGGATCAGGTGGTGGCATTGGATTTGGTTTGTGTGATGATATTGAACATGCTGTAATTGACGAAGAGAAGATGACCAGCTTACGTAAGTATCATACCATTACCGAGGTGAAGAATGGTGCGGGTGCTGTTCCGATCAAGACCGAAAAGGGATGGATTCATATTGCACACGGTGTCCGTAACACAGCTGCAGGACTCCGCTATGTTATTTATGCATTTGCAACCGACTTAAATGATCCTTCCAGGGTGATTGCTGAGCCCTCCGGAATGCTGATCGGACCCAGAGGCGGAGAGAGAGTCGGAGATGTTTCCAATGTCGTATTTACCAATGGTGCGATTACAACAGAAAACGGAGATGTATATATTTATTATGCATCCAGCGATACCAGAATGCATGTGGCATCCACAACGATTGACAAGCTGATTGACTATGTATTCAATACTCCCCAGGATCCGCTTCGTTCTGTAGAATGTGTTGCTCAGAGATGTGACCTTGTAAAGAAGAATCTGGAATACCTGAATCGCAGATAATTACAGTTCAGCCATGCCTTACACAATCATTTCTGCATGGCTGAACTGTTATCGCAGATAATGAGCTGCGGCTTATAAAATGAAACTATAAACCAACAGAAAGGAAAATAAAATGAGCGAATTAAAAATGATTGCCCCTCCTGTTAAGAATGTTCCCTGGCAGGAAAGACCTGCAAATTTAACAGGAGCACCGATCTGGAGATATACAGAGAACCCGATCATCGGAAGAAATCCGGTAGAGGGTGTTGCAAGAATCTTTAACAGTGCCGTAATGCCTTACGGAGATGAATTCATCGGTGTATTCCGTGGCGAGCAGACAAACGGTATCCCTTATATCTATATGGGAAGAAGTAAGGATGGCATTCACTGGGATTTCGATAAGGAAAAGATTCCTTTTGTCAATGAAAAGGGAGAACCTTTCATGCCCAGATATGCTTATGATCCGAGACTTGTAAAGGTAGAGGATACCTATTATATCATCTGGTGTCAGGATTTCTATGGTGCTTCCATTGGTATGGCAAAGACCACCGATTTCAAGACCTTCACAAGACTGGAGAATCCGTTCATTCCTTACAACAGAAATGCGGTATTGTTCCCTCGTAAGATTAACGGCAACTACATGCTGTTAAGCAGACCTTCCGACAGTGGACATACACCGTTTGGAGATATTTTCTTAAGCGAAAGTCCGGATCTTGTATACTGGGGCAGACACAGACATGTGATGAGCCAGGGAAGCGAATGGTGGGAATCCGTTAAGATCGGTGGTGGTGCTGCTCCGATCGAGACAAGCGAAGGATGGCTCCTGTTCTATCATGGTGTAAGCGGAACCTGTAACGGATTTGTTTACTCCATCGGTGGTGCAATCCTTGACCTTGAGAATCCTTCTATTGTAAAATATCGTTGTGAAACCTTCCTTCTTACTCCGGAAGAGTGGTATGAGGAAAGAGGATTCGTTCCTAATGTATGTTTCCCCTGTGCAACGATTCATGATCCGGAAACCGGTAAAATCGCAATTTACTATGGTTGTGCAGACAGCTATGTAGGTCTTGCATTTACACAGTTCGAGGATATTGTTGCTTATATTAAAGAGCACAGCAGATTGACTGAAACTGATACAGAAATCGGCATCAGATAAGGTGCTTAACAGCTACGATAGGAATTATAAAAGGAATGGAAAGGCTTGTTGAAAAGCAAGCCTTTCTGAATATTTCCAAAGAAACAGGTTGGGGAGGTGTCTATGGGATATCCGGTAGATTTTGAAAAAGGTGAGTTAAACAGAGGTAACTGGAAGCGCATTAAAGCGTGCATGAAAAAGGCAGAAGCAGGAGAACCGGTCAAGGTTGGATTCCTCGGAGGATCCATTACGCAGGGAAGTCTGTCTTCCACACCTGAAACATGCTATGCCTATCTGGTTTATAAGTGGTGGAAGGAGAAGTTTCCGCAGGCGCAGGTAGAATATATTAATGCAGGAATTGGCGGTACAACCTCCCAGTTTGGTGTATCCAGGGTAGAGCAGCATTTATTGCAGAAAAAGCCTGACTTTATTCTGATTGAGTTTGCAGTAAATGATGATAACAATGAATTTTTCAGAGAAACCTACGAAGGTCTGATCCGTAAAACCTATGGTGATGCAAGTGCACCGGCCGTTCTTTTGATGAACAATGTCCGGTATGATAACGGAATCAGCGCAGAGGATCAGCATGCAGCAGTAGCACGTGCTTATCAGCTTCCGATGGTCAGCATGAAGAGTACGATTTTACCTCCGGTAAAATCCGGTCAGATCAGGAATCGTGAGATTACCCCGGATGATCTTCATCCGAATGATGATGGCCACGCACTGGTAGCGAAGGTTATTACCACATTTTTAGAGAAAGTTTATCAGGATCGTAATACCGAAGAGGCAGATCCTGACTTTAACGGGAAAACACTTCCGGATCCGATTACTGCCAATGAGTATGAGAATTCGGTACGATATAAAAATTATAACAGCACTCCGGCTCTTAACGGTTTCCGGAAGGATCCCCATAAGAAGAAGGAGTTTCTGGATATTTTCAGCGGAGGCTTTATTGCTTCCAGCGTAGGAGATGAAATCTCCTTTGACATTGAAGCAACGGGAATTGCAATCCAGTATCGCAAAACGATCCACAGACCGACTCCGGTTGCAGAGGTTGTGGTGGATGGAGATGAAAGCACGAGGACCGTTCTTGACGGAAACTTTGATGAGGACTGGGGTGACTGCCTGTTTATCCAGACGATAACCCGTCATACCGAACTTAAGAAGCATCATGTGCAGATCCGTATTATTGAAGCTCATGAAGACGATCAGGTACCATTCTATCTGGTATCTGTGATCGGTTCTAAATAACCAAAGGGGGAGAGGGTATGGCATCAAAAAAAGAAAAAAAGATTAAGTTACCGAAATTATCTAAGTTACCGAAAACGGACAAGGTGAAGAAACAGAAGAAGGAAGCTGCCAGACCGGATTTCAAAAAAATGCTTGCCGGTCTGAAAAATTTGGGGGGATCAAATAAAAAGAGCATTCTCAGCACATTGCTTGTAGCGTTTATGGTGCCGGTTGTGCTGATGATTGCATTGGGTGTTGTGTCCTATCGTACGGCCTCATCCGGTATAGTAGACAAATATAAAGAGTCTGCACAATCGACCGTATCGGCAGTAGGTGATTATTTTAATCTGGTCTGTACCAATATTTCAAATAAAGCTGTCGAGATGATTACGAACAGTGATGTGGGCGATTATTATGATAAGTATTACGGAAAACAGGAATCAAAAGCATTGGAGACCTTCCGTAGTGCGAAATCCGATATTGGTAATGCCAAGTCTACAAACAAGAATATTTACAGTTGTACGGTTATTCCTGAGGGAGGTGCATACCTTTCCACCTTATCCGGCGGTATGACAGAAACACCTGTGGCAGATTTCAGTAATACGGCTGAAGGACAGTATTTTGCAGCCAATAGCACCCAGAGAAACAGATGGCTGGGTTACCAGACTTATCTGGATGATAATATGCAGAGCAAACAGGAAAAATATGCCATGGTTTATTATCAGAAATTTTCCAATTCGGATGCTTATCTGGTTATGTCACTGGATATATCCGTAGCAGAGAAGATGCTGGGAGAAATCGATTTCGGCAAGGGCAGCGTGAAGGCACTTGTAACCGCTGACGGAAGAGAAGTGGCTTTTGAGCAGAAGACAGATAATCCTGCCGAAGCGGATGCTGTATCGGATGAGAAAGAGGAAGCTGCAGATGCAAAGCAGTGGTTTGTAGGAAGTGACTTCTATGAAAGTACTAAGGAAGCCGAAGAACCCGGCTACATGGATGTTAAGATTAATGGTAAAAAATATGTATATATTTATACACCTGTAGGCAACACCAAAGCCATGATCTGTACCCTGATACCGCAAAGCAATGTGCTCGGACAGGTGGGAAGTATTAAGTACATTACGATCTTCATGGTAATTCTGGCAGCAGGTGCGGCACTTGTCACCGGTTTTGTGATTTCTACCGGCATCAGTAAGACCGTAAGGGAAATGAGCGGAGGCCTTGCCAAGGTAGCACAGGGTGATTTAACCCAGGACTTTACTACAAAAAGGCAGGATGAGTTTAAAGAGCTGACCGGAAGCCTCAATGCCATGATAGAGAGTATGCGGGGATTAATGCGGGATATGAAGCAGTTCGGCAGTAAGGTAACCGGACTTGCGGAGAATGTTTCTGATAAAACCGGGGTCATCAATACTTCCATGCAGGATATAGCAAGAGCCATGGATGAAGTGGCAGGCGGTGTGCAGGGACAGGCAGAGGATACGGAGAGCAGCAATGAGAATATGATAAGCTTCTCTGAAAATATTACGACAGTTACGGAAAAAACCTCACACATGGGACAGACCGCAGATAAAGCAATTGAAGCCGTGGAACAGGGAAGGGTGATTGTTCAGGAATTAAGCGGTAAGTCGGATACAACCGTATCCTTAACCAGAGTGCTGGTCGACGATATTGACGCTGTACAGAAGAATTCCGAGGAAATCAAGAGCTTTGTTGACGTGATTAACAGTATTGCCGGACAGACGAATCTGCTTTCCTTAAATGCATCCATAGAGGCAGCCAGAGCGGGAGAAGCCGGAAGAGGCTTTGCAGTGGTAGCAGAAGAAATCCGTAAGCTGGCGGATCAGTCCAAGGAATCCGGTAATAAGATTCATGAGATCGTTAAGAAGATTGGTGAGACCGCAGATAAGACAACGGCATCAGCAAGAGAGGCAGAGAGCATGGTCAATGAGCAGGCAAGGGCGTTGCAGGAGACGGTCAATGTGTTTGAAATGATTCAGGATTGTGTAGGTGAGCTGGTAGAGGGTATCCGTTTGATTACGCAAAGACTGGAAGAGAGTATGCTTGAGAAGGATAAAGTGGAAAGTTCCCTGCAGAATATTGCTTCTGTGTCTGAAGAGGTTGCTGCATCCACACAGGAGGTTACGGCTACTTTGGGAGAACAGGTATCTGTTGTCCAGACATTAAAAGAAGAAGTAGAGTTGCTTAGAAGCGATGCACTGGAGCTGGATAAATCCATTGAGAGATTTAAAATTGATTAAGCAAGGCTGAACTGTTACATAAAGCGGGATGACCGCGAGAAAGGAAATGAAATTATGTTTCGTGACGATTTTGTCTGGGGTGTTGCAAGCAGCGCATATCAGATTGAAGGAAGAGATGCCAATGACGGTGCAGGTGCAATGATCTGGGATAAGTTCATTGCAGAGGGGGGCACGAAGGATGGCTATGGAGCAGAGGTAGCATGTGACCACATGCACCGTTACAAGGATGATTTTGCATTGATGAGACTAATGGGAATTAAAGCATACCGCTTTTCCATCAGCTGGGCAAGACTGATTCCGGAAGGAACCGGCAAGGTGAATGAAAAGGCTGTTGCCTTATACCGGGATATGATCCTGGAAATGAAAAAGAATGGAATCGAGCCGTATCTGACCATGTATCACTGGGAATTTCCCCAGGCGTTACAGGACAGGGGCGGCTGGCTGAATGAAGAGGTTATTCAGTGGTTTGGAGAATATGCCAGGGTTGTTGCGGAAAACTTTTCCGATATCTGCGAGAATTTCATTACCTTAAATGAGCCGGAATGCTTCGTTGGAATCGGACATATGTCCGGATGGCATGCACCGGGCCTGCATCTTCCGTATAAGGATGTGTTCCAGATTGCACACAATGCACTGCGCGCACATGGACAGGCAGTTATTAATCTTCGTAAATATGCCTGTCGTCCGATTAAGGTCGGCTATGCACCGACCTGTGGTATGGCATACCCTGTAAGTAATAAACCGGAGGATGTGGAAGCAGCAAGAAAGGTACTGTTTGGCTTTTATCAGCCGATGGATAACTGGACATGGAATGTAGCATGGTTTAATGATCCGGTATTCTTAGGAAAATATCCGGAAGAAGGCCTGGAGAAGTTTGCGGAATATCTGCCGGAAATCACCGATGAAGATATGAAGCTGATTTCCCAGCCGCTGGATTTCATGGGACAGAATATTTATAATGGATACTTTGTAAAAGCAGGTGAAAACGGAGAAATCGAATTCCCCGAAAGACCGGAGGGCTTTCCGAAGACCGCAGCCAACTGGCCGGTTACACCGGACTGCTTTTACTGGGGTGTGAAGTTTATTTATGACCGTTATAAGCTTCCTCTGTTTGTGACAGAAAACGGTATGTCCTGCCATGATGATGTATCCCTTGATGGCAGAGTACATGATCCGAACCGTCAGAACTTCCTCGACATGTATATTTCTGCATTACAGAAGGCAAACGATGAAGGCGTGGATGTCCGTGGTTACTTCTTATGGACATTTTTAGATAACTTTGAATGGGATAAGGGATATACCGAGCGGTTTGGAATTGTCCATGTGGATTTTGCAACCCAGAAGCGAATCGTAAAGGATTCCGCATTCTGGTATCAGAAGGTGATTGAAATGAACGGAGCAAATTTATCTATTAATACAAAGCAGAGACCGATTCTGTTCCTGGAGCCGGTATTTAAGGAAATGATCTGGGGTGGAAACCGTTTAAGAAGCCTCTTTGGATATGATATTCCGGGTGAGGATACCGGAGAATGCTGGGCAATCGGTGCCCATCAGAACGGGGATTGCGTCGTAAAGGAAGGTCTCTTCAAAGGAAAGACTCTTTCCCGGTTATGGAAGGAGGATCCATATCTTTTTGGCGATGAAGAAGGAGACCGCTTCCCGCTGCTGATTAAGATTATTGATGCAAAGGACAACTTAAGTATTCAGGTACATCCGGATGATGCCTACGCACAGGTTCATGAGAATGGATCCTTAGGAAAGACCGAATGCTGGTACATTCTGGACTGCCCGGAGGACGCAGAGCTTGTGATTGGGCATAATGCGAAGACAAAGGAAGAGCTTACGGAAATGATTTCCGAAGGCAGGTGGGATGAGTTTATCCGCCGCGTTCCGATTAAGAAGGGGGATTTCATCCAGATCAATCCGGGAACTGTACATGCGATTACCAGTGGCTGCCTGATCTTAGAGACGCAGCAGAACAGTGACATTACCTATCGTGTGTATGATTATGACCGTCTGCAGAATGGAAAGCCGCGTCAGTTACATGTACAGCAGAGTATTGATGTGATTAATGTTCCTGCGGCATCTGCCGAAGACAGTGTGAAGTATGTCGGAGACCTGCCGAAGGATCAGTTGAATGAACTGATTCACTGTCCGTACTATACCGTATGGAAGCTGGATGTGACAAAGCCGGTTTCTATCGAACAGACGCATCCGTTTATGAATGTGAGTGTCATTGAAGGAGAGGGACTGGTAAATGGACAGATGATCCGCAAGGGTGATCATTTTATCCTTCCTGCCGGAATCGGAACCGTTGATTTCCAGGGAGACATGAGTCTGATTTTATCTTCTACAAAATAAGTTAAAAGTTGATTAAAAAGTCATAAAAATATGATTTATAAAGGCGCAGGAGGAAATCTCTTGCGCCTTGCTTTATTTTCGACTAGAATGGAAGGGTAGCTTCTGTCAGGAAGTATGGGGGAGAGCAACTCCATGCTTCGTGAAAAGATTTTCCGTGAAACGCTGCGGGATTGCGGCCGGATGAAATTCTGGATATTGCGGAGGAATATGGAAGGCTGTACGAGGTCGAATATGCGACATTCAATAATGTACTCACTTATGCAAGTGAGCACCTTGCGCTTTTTAAGGATAAATATATTTTTATCAACAGTATTCCAGGATATTTCATCGAGGGAGAGGACAAGGAACGACTGGTAAAACAGTACTCAGATCTGCTTTCCCAGTGCACGATTGAAATAAATCAGATAAAATCGGATGAAGGAGGAAACAAATAAGATGATTAATGAACAATATAAGAAAATGCTGGAGGGAAAATCTGTCATCCGGCAGCTTTCCGAATTTGCAACAGCCCGGGGAAAAGAGATTGGTTATGAGAATGTTTTTGACTACAGTCTCGGCAATCCGTCCGTGCCTGTTCCGGATGCATTTAATGAAGAGATGATTCATCTCATTCAGACGAAAAGCTCCATGGAAATTCACGGCTACAGCCCCAGTCTTGGAATCACTTCAGTGAGAGAAAAGATTGCAGAATCCCTGAACCGTAGATTTGATATGGAATATAAGGCAGCGCACATTTTTCCGACCTCAGGTGCAGCCGGAGCGATTGCACATGCGGTCCGCTGTGTAACGAAGCCCGGGGATGAGGTACTGACCTTTGCACCATTTTTTCCGGAGTATAATCCATATATCAATATGACCGGGGCAACGCTTAAGGTGGTGCCGGCGAATACTGTGGACTTCCAGATTAACTTTGACCGGCTTAAGGAAATGCTGAATGAGAAGACGGCAGCAGTCCTCATCAATACCCCCAACAATCCGTCCGGTGTGGTATACAGTGCAGCAACCTTGCAGAAGCTTGCAGATCTGCTTTATGCAAAGCAGAAGGAATATGGACATGATATCTTCCTGATTTCCGATGAACCATATCGTGAGATTGTGTTCGCAGGAGTGGAAGCTCCTTATGTATCCAAATTTTATGACAATACCCTGTCCTGCTATTCCTATTCCAAGTCCTTATCCCTGCCGGGAGAACGTATCGGATATGTGGCAGTCAATCCCAGATGCACGGATGCGGAACTGATCAGTGCGATCTGTGCACAGATTTCCAGGGGAATCGGGCACAACTGTCCTTCCTCCATTATTCAGCTTGCTGTTTCGGAGGTGGTGGACATGACCTCGGATATGTCCGTTTATGAAACGAATATGAACCTGTTATACAATGAACTGACAAGCCTTGGATTCGAGTGTGTGAAACCGGGCGGAACCTTCTATATTTTCCCGAAGGCGCTTGAAGAGGATGCGACAGCATTCAGCCAGAAGGCATTAAAGTACGATCTTGTTCTGGTTCCTTCCGACAGCTTCGGTGTCCCGGGATATTTCCGTATGGCCTACTGCATTGATACGGAGAAGGTGGAGCGTTCGCTTACCGCACTTCGCAGGTTTGTGAAGGAAAATTACTAAAATAGTTACAATAGTTTCATATTTTATGGTGATTCTGTCATATGGATAGTATGAAAGACATAACGATTCCGTACAGTTACAAGGCATCATTTTGAGAGGAAATAAAAGATTATGATCGAAATCTTAAAAGCAATTCTGTTTGGTATTGTAGAGGGGATTACGGAGTGGCTTCCGATCAGCAGTACCGGACATATGATTCTGTTGAATGAAATTGTATCCCTGAATGTATCGGAAGAATTTTACAGTATGTTTGAAGTGGTGATCCAGCTTGGAGCGATCCTTGCCGTTGTGATTCTGTTCTGGAATCAGATCTGGCCATTTGGAAAGAAGGATAATAAAGAGCCGCTGGCAAAGGACGGAGTCGGAGCCTTTGTGAAATGGGATATTTTCAAGCTCTGGTTTCACATTCTGGTATCCTGTGTACCGGCAGCCATAGTCGGTCTGCTCTTTGATGAACAGTTAGAAGCATTGTTTTACAATTATCAGACCGTAGCAATTATGCTGATTCTGTTTGGTATTGCATTTATTGTGATTGAGAATTACCATAAAGGAAAGAAGGCGAAGGTGACAGCCTTAGACGGAATTGATTATAAGCTTGCTTTCTGGATCGGTATGTTCCAGCTGATTGCAGCAATTTTTCCCGGTACTTCGCGTTCGGGAGCAACCATCGTCGGAGCACTGCTGCTTGGTGTATCCAGAACGGTTGCGGCAGAATATACCTTCTTTCTGGCCATTCCGGTTATGTTTGGAGCAAGCCTCTTAAAGGGAGTGAAGTTCCTTGCAGGTGCTTCCATGACTTCCATGGAGGGAGCAATTCTTGCAGTCGGCATGGTTGTTGCATTTGTGGTATCCTTCTTCGTGATTAAGTTCCTGCTTGGTTATATTAAGAAGCATGACTTTAAGGTGTTTGGATATTACCGGATTGCACTGGGTATTATTGTGATTCTTTTCTTCCTGATCAGGGGCTGAAAGGTGTTACATCATGTTCTTACGTAGTCTGACAGCAAGTGTCTGGCTGCTGTATGAGCAGTAACTGAAAACTGACAGTTTAGCGCAGAAATGTTGACAAGCAGGGGCTTATGGTGTATGCTTCATCATATTGAAGTGTATGCTTCATCAAATGATTGGGGAAATGTCAGGTTAAGAAGTGAAAGGAGTTAGTCATGGCAGAAGTAAAGAAAGCAACAGCAAAAGTAGTTGCTAAGGTACCGGCTGAAGAGAAAAAGGTGGAAGTTAAGGCAGCAGAGGTAAAAGCACCCGAAGTTAAGGCAGAAGTTAAGAAAGAGGCAGTTAAGAAGACTCCCGCTGCTAAGAAAGCACCTGCTAAGAAGGCACCTGCAGCTAAGAAAGAAACCGTTAAGAAGGAAACAGTGAAAAAGGCACCCGCTGCTAAGAAACCCGTTGTAAAAGAAGAAGTAAACTTCCAGTTCAGTGGAAAATCTTATACTTCCGAAGACCTTATCAGAATTACCAGGGATGTATGGAAATATGATTTAAATGGTAAGGAAGAGGATATTCAGAGTATTGAGCTTTATGTAAAGCCTGAAGAGAACACTGCTTATTATGTAATTAATGGTGATGTAACAGGAAGCTTCTTTATCTAAATCCAAGCTTGAAACCGATATACATAAGTAAAGTAAGAAAGAGCCGTTGTATTAGTATACGCTAAGCAACGGCTCTTATTTATCGCTACTGTAACTGTTTTCCACCCACCACAGAACAAACATTCGGTTTGCTCTGTACTTTTTTAAATGGGAATGATATAATGAGCCACAGAGAAAACCAGGCGGGAGTATTTTATGGATCATTTTAAGTTAGTATCAGAATATCAGCCGACCGGTGATCAGCCGCAGGCAATTGCAGAGCTGGTGAAGGGATTCCGGGAGGGAAACCAGTTTGAAACACTGCTGGGAGTAACCGGCTCCGGTAAGACCTTCACCATGGCGAATGTAATTGCTGCATTGAATAAGCCGACGCTGGTGATTGCACATAATAAGACCCTGGCAGGGCAGTTATATGGGGAATTCAAGGAATTCTTCCCGGAGAATGCCGTGGAGTATTTTGTCTCCTATTACGATTACTATCAGCCGGAGGCATATGTTCCTTCATCGGATACTTATATTGCAAAGGATTCTTCCATTAATGATGAAATTGATAAATTAAGGCTGTCTGCGACAGCATCTCTTTCCGAGAGAAAGGATGTTGTCGTGGTGGCGAGTGTATCCTGTATTTACGGTCTGGGTTCTCCGGATGATTATCAGGACATGATGGTGTCCCTGCGTCCTGGAATGAGTAAGGACAGGGATCAGGTTATTAAAGAACTGATTGATATCCGGTATGACCGGAACGATATGGACCTGGACCGCAGCTGTTTCCGGGTCCGGGGTGATGTGCTTGAGATCTATCCGGCACAGGGTGGAGATTATCTGATCCGGGTAGAGTTTTTCGGAGATGAAATCGATCGTATTACAGAGGTTGAGCCCTTAAGCGGTAAGGTGCATGCATCACTGCAGCATATTACCATCTTTCCGGCATCACACTATGTCGTACCGCAGGAGAAGATTAACAAGGCCTGTGAAGCACTGGAGGAAGAACTGGAAGAGCGGGTGCGCTTTTTCAAGAGCGAGGATAAGCTTCTGGAAGCACAGCGTATTTCCGAGAGGACGAACTTTGATATTGAGATGCTGCGTGAGACAGGCTTCTGTTCGGGAATTGAGAATTATTCACGTCATTTAAACGGTATGCGGGAGGGGGAACCGCCGCACACCCTGCTCGATTATTTTAAGGATGATTTTCTCATCATTATTGATGAGTCCCATATTACGATTCCACAGATCGGAGCGATGTATGTCGGGGACCGTTCGAGGAAGACTACTCTTGTGGATTATGGTTTCCGTCTGCCATCGGCATTGGATAACCGGCCGCTGAGCTTTGGAGAATTTGAGCAGCATATTGATCAGATGCTGTTCGTGTCCGCAACCCCTTCCACGTATGAGGAGGAGCATGAGCTGCTGCGCACAGAGCAGATTATCCGGCCGACGGGACTTCTGGATCCGGAGATTTTCGTCCGTCCGGTGGAAGGACAGATTGATGATCTGATTTCGGAGATCCGGAAGGAAACGGAGAAGCATAATAAGGTTCTGGTAACGACGCTCACGAAGCGGATGGCTGAGGACCTGACCGATTATATGAAGGATGTGGGAATCCGTGTGAAGTACCTGCATTCTGATATTGATACATTGGAACGGGCACAGATCATCCGGGATATGCGTCTTGATGTGTTCGATGTGCTTATCGGTATTAACCTTCTGAGGGAGGGACTGGATATTCCTGAGATCTCCCTTGTTGCAATTCTCGATGCGGATAAGGAGGGCTTTCTGCGTTCGGAGACATCCCTGATCCAGACCGTTGGACGTGCCGCACGTAACGCAGAGGGACATGTTATTATGTATGCCGACAACATGACGGATTCCATGAAGGCGGCAATTGAAGAGACCGGCCGCCGTCGGACAATCCAGCAGAAGTATAACGAAGAGCATCATATTACGCCTCAGACCATTAAAAAAGCAGTCCGTGATCTCATCAGTATCTCCAGGACGATTGCCAAAGAAGAGATCCAGTTCGAGAAGGATCCGGAATCCATGAGTGCGGACGAATTGAAGAAGCTGATTGCCAGGGTGGAGAAGCAGATGCGCAAGGCAGCAGCCGATCTGAATTTCGAGGCGGCAGCCGAGCTTCGTGATAAGATGGTAGAGCTTAAGATGAAGCTGCAGGAGATCGAGAGAGAGAAGGAAAAGGAGTAAGAACCATGAGTATCAAGTTATCCGACCAGCATGTGCCGGTTGCCAAGATGCGCCCGCGTGAATACATTAAAATCCGTGGAGCAGCAGAACATAATTTAAAAAATCTCGATGTGGATATCCCGAGAAATGAACTGGTCGTTCTGACAGGACTGTCAGGTTCCGGCAAGTCTTCTCTGGCATTTGATACGATTTATGCAGAGGGACAGAGACGTTACATGGAGTCCCTGTCTTCTTATGCCCGTCAGTTCTTAGGACAGATGGAAAAGCCGAATGTGGAGAAGATTGAGGGACTGTCACCGGCTATTTCCATTGATCAGAAATCGACGAACCGCAACCCGAGATCCACCGTTGGAACCGTAACGGAGATCTATGACTATTTCCGTCTGTTATATGCCAGAATCGGTATTCCGCATTGTCCGAACTGTGGAAAAGAAATCCGTAAGCAGACCGTGGATCAGATGGTGGATCAGATTATGGAGCTTCCGGAGGGAACGAAGATCCAACTTCTGGCACCGGTAGTACGTGGACGGAAAGGTGAGCATGTGAAGGTCTTTGAGCGTGCGAAACGAAGCGGTTATGTGCGTGTCCGTGTAGATGGCAATATGTATGAGCTGTCAGAGGATATTTCTCTTGATAAGAACATCAAGCATAATATTGAAATTGTGGTGGATCGTCTGGTGATCAAACCGGAGATTGAACGCAGACTTACCGATTCGATTGAAAATGTTCTGGCATTGGCCGAGGGACTTCTGATGGTAGATGTGATTGGCGGGGAAACCATCAATTTCAGCCAGAGCTTTTCCTGCCCGGATTGCGGAATCAGTATTTCAGAGATTGAGCCGAGAAGCTTTTCCTTTAATAATCCGTTCGGTGCCTGTCCGGTCTGCTTTGGTCTTGGATATAAGATGGAGTTTGATCCGGATCTGATGATTCCGGATAAGAAGCTCAGTATTAACGAAGGTGCCATCCAGGTCATGGGCTGGCAGTCAAGTAAGGATGAGGGAAGCTTTACCAATGCGGTTCTGCGTGCTCTTTCGAAGGAATATCAGTTCAGTCTTGATACCCCTATTGAGAAGCTGCCTAAGGATGTTTATGACATGCTGATTTACGGAACGAACGGCAGGGAAGTGAAGGTACATTACAAGGGACAGCGTGGAGAAGGAGTTTATCCGATTGCCTTTGAAGGAATTATCAAGAATACTGAGAAACGGTACCGTGAAACCGGTTCGGATATTATGAAGCAGGAATATGAAACCTTTATGCGCATTACTCCGTGTAAGGAATGTAACGGAATGCGTCTTAAGAAGGAGTCCTTAAGCGTGACCGTCTGTGGCAGGAATATTTATGAAATCACCTCGATGCCAATCTGTGATCTGAATGAATTCTTACAGAATATGGAGCTTACCGCACAGCAGCAGATCATTGGAAAGCAGGTATTGAAGGAGATCAGGGCCAGGGTCGGATTCCTTGTGGATGTCGGTCTGGATTACCTGTCGCTTTCGAGGGCAACGGGAACCCTGTCCGGCGGGGAAGCACAGCGTATCCGTCTGGCAACGCAGATTGGTTCCGGACTTGTGGGCGTGTGCTATATTCTTGATGAGCCGAGCATTGGCCTTCATCAGAAGGATAACGATAAGCTGTTAAATACGTTGAAAAATTTAAGAGATCTTGGCAATACGCTGATTGTGGTAGAACATGATGAGGATACCATGCTGGAGGCCGACGACATTGTGGATATCGGCCCCGGCGCCGGCTCCCATGGTGGAGAAGTGGTGGCTCATGGAACGGCCGAAGAGATCATGAAGATCGAAGGTTCACTGACCGGTCAGTATTTAAGCGGCAGAATGCAGATTCCGGTTCCACAGACGCGCCGTAAGCCGAAGGACTGGCTTAAGATTACAGGTGCCCAGGAAAACAACTTAAAGAATATTGATGTGAAGATCCCACTGGGCGTATTTACCTGTGTTACGGGCGTATCCGGATCCGGTAAGAGTTCTCTGATAAATGAGATTCTGTATAAGACACTGGCAAGAGAACTGAACCGTGCGAGAACCATTCCGGGTAGGCACAGGAATATTACAGGAATTAAGAAGCTGGACAAGGTAATTGACATTGACCAGTCCCCGATCGGACGTACCCCACGTTCCAATCCGGCAACCTATACCGGAGTTTTTGATCAGATCCGTGATCTGTTTGCAGGAACACCGGATGCCAAGGCCCGCGGTTACAAGAAGGGGCGTTTCAGCTTTAATGTCAAGGGAGGCCGGTGCGAGAACTGTGGCGGTGACGGTATTATCAAGATTGAAATGCATTTTCTTCCGGATGTGTATGTGCCGTGTGAGGTCTGCGGCGGTAAACGGTATAACCGTGAAACTCTGGAAGTGAAATATAAAGGAAAGAATATCTATGATATTCTGGATATGACGGTGGAAGAGGCTGTGCCGTTCTTTGAAAATGTGCCGTCGATCCGCAACAAGATTGAGACTCTGAATGATGTCGGACTTTCCTACATCAAACTGGGACAGCCTTCTACAACATTATCCGGAGGAGAAGCGCAGAGGATCAAACTGGCGACAGAACTGAGCCGGAGAAGTACCGGAAATACCATTTATATTCTGGATGAGCCGACAACCGGACTTCATTTTGCAGATGTACACAAGCTGGTAGAAATCCTGCAGCGTCTGACCGATAACGGAAATACCGTTGTTGTAATTGAGCATAACCTGGATGTCATTAAGACAGCAGACTATATTATTGACATGGGACCGGATGGTGGTGACCGTGGCGGAACAGTTGTGACATGCGGTACGCCGGAGGAGGTAGCAGAGCATCCGACGTCCTATACCGGAAAATATGTGAAGAAAATGCTGGAGAGATATAAAGAAAATGTAGAGAAATACCGAAATAATTAAAAATTTATGAAATCCCTTTGAAAATATTATGGTATGGGTTATAATATTCATTAATTATGCTGTGAGAATAGAAAGGGGTACATGAAAATGCAGTACACAGATATCGGTATTGATTTAGGAACAGCAAGTATTCTTGTTTACATCAGAGGAAGAGGAGTCGTCCTTAAGGAGCCCTCTGTTGTGGCTTTTGATAGAGATACAGATAAGATTATGGCAATTGGTGAGGATGCCAGACTGATGCTTGGAAGAACACCGGGCAATATCATTGCCGTGCGCCCTCTGCGTCAGGGTGTTATTTCCGATTACCGCGTCACAGAACAGATGATGAAATATTTCATTCAGAAGGCAATGGGACGGAAGGCATTCCGGAAGCCTCGTATTGCGGTCTGTGTACCGAGCGGAGTTACCCAGGTAGAGAGGAAGGCTGTTGAAGATGCGACTCTGCAGGCCGGTGCACGTGAAGTATCCATTATCGAAGAGCCGATTGCAGCAGCGATTGGTGCAGGAATTGATATTTCCAAGCCCTGTGGAAACATGATTGTGGATATTGGCGGTGGTACTTCCGATATTGCAGTTATTTCTCTGGGGGGTACGGTTGTCAGTGCATCCATTAAGATCGCCGGTGATGATTTCGATGAGGCGCTTGTCCGCTATATGCGTAAGAAACATAATCTTCTGATTGGTGAAAGAACCGCAGAGGACATTAAGATTAAGATTGGTTCCGCTTATAAGCGTGCGGAAGTAGACTACATGGATGTCCGTGGACGTAATCTGGTAACCGGTCTGCCGAAGACCATTACCGTTTCTTCCGAGGAAACCGAAGAAGCGCTTCGTGAGGCAACTTCACAGATTATTGAAACGATCCACAGTGTTTTAGAGAAGACTCCTCCGGAACTGGCAGCCGATATTGCAGACCGCGGTATCGTTCTTACCGGTGGCGGTTCCCTGCTCCGTGGTCTTGAAGACCTCATTGCAGAGAAGACCGGAATCAATACGATGACCGCAGAGGATCCGATGACTGCAGTGGCAATCGGAACCGGTAAGTATGTAGAATTTTTAGCAGGCTATAAAGAAGATTAAAGATAACTGTGAGGTACGGAACAGTTATGATTAAAGGAGAACAGGATGGTTAAAGGATTGTATACCGCCTATACTGGCATGATCAATCAGGAACATAGAATGGATGTGCTGACCAACAATCTGGCCAATGCGGATACCAACGGATATAAGAAGGAAGGTGCTACGGCACAGTCTTTCGATTCGATCCTTGCGTACAAAATCAAGGATAACTCCGAAGGATACCGTCTGGCGAAGAGAACCGGTGTGCATAACCCGGGTGTGAAGATTGGTGAAGGCTATACAGATTTTTCCCAGGGACCTTTGAAGACAACAGAGAATCCTTACGACCTGGCATTGACCGATAAGGGATTCTTTGCAGTGGAATTTACCGATAAGCAGGGGGAAACCTCTGTGAAATATACCAGAGATGGGAACTTTACCCTGAATGAATCCGGAGAACTGGTGACACAGGATGGAGACCGTGTTCTTGGAACGAATGGACAGCCGGTGAAGATTGATCCGCTGAAGGACACCCAGATCAATGTACAGGGACAGATCATTCAGGATGGTAAAGTCGCAGCCACGATTCAGGTTACGGATTTTGAGGATTATAATTATCTGAAGCGTTATGGTGAGAACTATTTTGAACCGATTGACGGTGCAACCGAAAAGGATACCACAGCGAAGGTGTATGCCGGATATCTGGAGACCTCGAATATTTCTGTAGTGACAGAAATGGTAAATATGATTACGGTTTCCAGAGCATATGAGACGAATCAGAAGGTCATTACTACATATGACGGAACGCTCGATATTGCAGCCAACCAGCTTGGCAAAGTATAGGAGGTAGCAGGACATGGTTAGAAGTTTATGGACAGCAGCAACAGGTATGAATGCACAGCAGACGAATGTGGATACCATTGCCAACAATCTTGCAAATGTAAATACAATGGGATATAAGACACAGGCTGCACAGTTCAAGTCTCTGTTATATCAGACACTTCAGACAGCAACCACCACGGCGAACGGAGATCCGAAGCCGACCAGCTCCCAGGTAGGACTTGGTGTGCGGAATTCCTCGATCAATTCCATTTTTACACAGGGAAGCTTACTGGATTCTGCCAGTGATACCTCTTTTGCAATTGAAGGAGAGGGCTTCTTTGCAATCCGTGGAGAAGATGGAAATACTTACTATACCAGAAACGGTGACTTTACCTGGGCAACGAACGGAGCTAACGGCATGATGCTGACAACGACAGACGGACTTCCGGTTCTGGATTCTTCAGGAAAAGCCATTACCCTGAACAACAGTTATGTAACAAGCAGAATTACCATTACCGGAGACGGAAGAATCTGTTATCCGGATGCTAATAATAATCCGCAGCCAATCGGCATGCAGATTGGTATGTTTCAGTTTAACAATCCCGGTGGTCTGGAGCGGCAGGGTGACAGTCTGTGGGCGGTGACCGGAGCCAGTGGCCAGGCACTGAACGAGTCAACTAACAATTCCGTTAAGAAGAGCAAGATGGTGCAGGGGTATCTTGAAGGTTCCAATGTGCAGGTTGCCACCGAAATGGTCAACTTAATTGTGGCACAGCGTGCTTATGAAATGAATTCCAAGGCAATTACAACAACCGATGAGATGATGCAGACAGCCAACAATCTTAAGAGATAATCTTTAGAACACAGTGTGGATGCGGGATCGGAGGATGAAGATGGAGATTAGTGGAATTGGATCTTCTGCGTATGCAGATTATCTGCAGGAACAGAACATATCAGAGACAAAATTAAAGGATCAGATTAACAATACTGATTATGCGACAGCAACGGAGGATGAGCTTTTAGATGCATGTAAACAGTTCGAGGCATACTTCCTTGAACAGGTATTTAAGGAAATGCAGAAGACGGTAGACTGTGTTAAGGATGAGTCATCAAGCACCGATAACAATCTGGTAAGTTATTTTAAGGATGAGACGATCCAAAAGCTTGCAGAGACATCTACCGAGACGCAGGGTCTGGGACTTGCGCAGACTCTGTATGAGCAGATGAAACGTAATTACGGAATTGACTGACAATATTTCATAATGGAGAAGAAAAACTGGCTGCTTACGTGAGTTTTCCACGAAGCAGCCAGTATTAAGTTTGAGGGACAGATATTTGGAAACGATTAAGGGATATGTGGATCATATCATTTATCAGAATAAGGACAATGGCTATGCGGTACTGTCCATGAATGTGGATGATGAGGAAGAAATTTGCGTAGGGATCTTTCGGGGTGTAGATAACGGAGAGAATCTGGAGATTACCGGTGAATATGTGGAGCATCCAAGCTATGGCTTTCAGTTCAAGGCAAATAGCTTCAAAGTTGTGGAGCCGGATGATCTGCTCAGCATGGAACGTTATCTGGGATCCGGTGCCATCAAAGGTGTCGGTGAGGCGCTGGCGAAGCGTATTGTGAAGAGGTTTGGCAAGGATACCTTCCGTGTTATTGAAGAAGAGCCGGAGCGTCTGGTTGAAGTCAAAGGAATCAGTGAGCGGATCGCACAGCAGATTACAGATCAGATGATTGAGAAAAGGGAAATCCGTGAGGCTTTTCTATTTTTGCAGAAATATGGAATTACCAATACACTGGCTGTAAAAATCTACGAAAAATACGGAATGGGGATGTATGGAATTCTGAAAGAGAACCCGTACCGGCTTGCGGAGGATATTCAGGGAGTCGGCTTCCGGCTTGCTGATGAAATTGCAGAGAAGATTGGTATTCATACAGATTCGGATTACCGGATCCGGAGCGGAATTCTTTACACACTGCTGCAGGCGTCCCTCGAGGGACATATGTTCCTGCCGATGAGAGTGCTGGTGCGCAGGAGTGCAGATCTGTTGCAGGTACCTGAGGAAGCGATCCGTGCACAGATTCAGAACCTGCATATGGATCATAAGGTCGTCGTGAAAAAGACAACTGATGAGCCGGAGGTCTATGCGTTTTCCTATTATTATGCGGAGCTGAACTGCGCAAGAATGCTGCGGGAGTTGAATGTCCTGATGGAGTCAGAGCTTCTTGATTCGGAGGAAAAACGAATTGAAACGATTCTGCAGCGTATTTTAAAGGAGCAGGGCTTAGAACTCGATGAGCTGCAAAAGAATGCGGTTCTGGAATGCGTGAAGCATGGCATCATGATTCTTTCCGGTGGCCCCGGAACAGGAAAAACGACAACAATTAACACCATTATCCGTTACTTTGATGAAGAAGGAATGGACATTCTGCTGGCAGCACCGACGGGAAGAGCAGCGAAGCGGATGACGGAAGCGACTGGTTATGAGGCAAGGACGATCCACCGGATGCTGGAAATTAATGGAGGCATGGAGGATGGAAGCCGCGCCCGTTTTGAAAGAAACGGGGAGAATCCGTTAGAAGCGGATGTGGTGATTATTGATGAAATGTCGATGGTAGATATCTATCTGTTCCAGTCTCTTTTGGAAGCGGTCAGTGTCGGTACACGGCTGATTCTGGTAGGGGATGTGGATCAGTTACCAAGTGTAGGTCCCGGTCAGGTACTGCAGGATCTGATTGAGAGTAAAAGCTTTCCAACCGTAATGCTTAAGAAAATTTACCGGCAGGCCGGGGAGAGCGACATTGTCATGAATGCCCACCGCATTAATATGGGGCAGAAGATTGCGCTCAATAACAAAAGTAAGGACTTCTTTTTCCTGCCGAGAAATGATGTGCAGGTCATCTATAAGCACATGATCCAGCTGATTACGGAGAAGCTGCCACGGTATGTGGAAGCGCAGCCTTACGATATCCAGGTCCTGACACCGATGCGGAAGGGAAGTCTGGGAGTGGAAACACTCAATGAGATCCTGCAGAGATACTTAAATCCGGCAGATCCGTCCAGGAAGGAGCATGCGGCCGGTGACCGGATTTTCCGCGAGGGTGATAAGGTAATGCAGATTAAGAACAACTATCAGCTGGAATGGGAGATCGTGAGTCAATATGGCATCCGGATTGACAGCGGAAGCGGTGTGTTTAACGGAGATATCGGAACGATTCGCAGAATCCGTGAGGAATCCTCGACCGTACAGGTGGAATACGATGAACACCGTCTGGTGGAATATACCTTTTCCCAATTGGATGAAATTGAACTTGCATATGCAATTACGATACATAAGTCACAGGGAAGTGAGTACCCGGCGGTACTGCTTCCGCTGCTTTCCGGACCGAAAATGCTGATGAACAGGAATCTGCTGTATACAGCCGTGACGCGGGCCAGAAAATGTGTGACCATTCTGGGAAGTCAGGAAGTGGTAGACGGCATGATTGAGAATGAAAACCAGTATCACCGGTATACCGGACTTGGCAGGCGGATACTGGAGCTGGAAAGTGAGGAGCGTGTGTGGTAAAAGACAAAATTGTGGAGCTGCTTTTTCCAAGGAGATGCATTGTGTGTGATGAGCCGGTCGAGGCAGGAAAGGAGCCGGTATGCCCGTCCTGCAGGGAGGAGCTTCGTTATGTCGAAGAGCCTTTTTGCATGAAGTGTGGAAAGCAGCTTATGGAAGAGCAGGAGTACTGTGAAGACTGCAGGAACAGAAAGCATGCCTATATACAGGGGAGAAGCGTTTTCCAGTATGCAAGTGTGGCGGATGCCATGTTCCGCTTTAAGAATCAGGGAAGACGGGAGTATGCGGACTTTTTGGCGTGGGAAATGTACCGGCGTACGAAAGAATGGCTTATGACAGTCAGACCGGATGCATTGGTTCCGGTGCCGGTTCATAAAAAGCGTATGAAAAAGCGTGGCTATAATCAGGCGGCAGTGCTTGCAGAACGGCTCTCTGCCTATACGGGAATCCCTGTACTGGAGAACTGGATGGTGCGTGAGGGAGATACCGCACCGTTAAAGGATCTTGGCGCACAGGAAAGACAAAATAATTTGAAAAAGGCTTTTAAAATCGTTAGAAATGATGTAAAATTAATTACGATTGTTATAATAGATGACATCTATACAACAGGCAGTACCGTGGATGCGATTGCACAGGTGATTCGGCAACATAGCGATTGCCGGGTTTATGTTCTTACGGCGGCAATCGGAAGAGGAAACTAATTAGAGACAGGAAGGATGAGTGATTCCGTGAATGTAAGAAATTGCAGAAAATGTGGCAGAATATTTAATTATGTTGTGGGACCGATTCTGTGTCCTCGTTGTGTGGAAGAGCAGGAAAAGGTATTCCAGGTGGTAAAGGAGTATGTCATAGAGCATCATGGTGCGGATATTGCAGAGGTATCCAGAGAGTGTAATGTGGAACCTTCCCAGATCCAACAGTGGATTCGTGAGGAGCGTCTTCAGTTTGCAGATGATTCACCGATCCGGATTCCCTGCGAGGGATGTGGTGCGATGATCCGTTCCGGACGTTACTGTGATAAATGTAAGGCAGCAATGACCAATGGATTCCGTGAGGCCATGGGAGTCAATAAGCAGCCTGCTGCACCGACCAGACAGCCGTCCAGAAATATAAGTGAACGTGATCGTATGCGTTACTTATAAAACCAAAGGAAAAGATTATGCTCAGTGAAGAAAAGATTATTCGGATGACGAAGCTTGCCGCTTTTGAGAAGAGAGAGGGTAAGAAGAATCTGAACATTGTAAACTATTACCGAAATGACTATATCGGATTTCAGGTATTGAAATCGATCATCGCAGTTACAATTTCTTTTGTAGCTGTCTTTGCTTTGTACCTGTTCTATAATTTCGAAGCTCTCATGCATGATGTTTATAAGCTGGATCTGATGGAATTTGGCAAGAGCGTGGTGATTATTTATCTCTGTGTTGCGGCAGCTTATGGCGTGATTACCTATGTGGTCTATGCGAGCCGTTACAGCAAGGCGAAGAAGAAGCTTAAGCACTATTATGCCGGTTTGAGAGCATTGGAAAACATGAAGTAACAGTTCAGCCATGCAGAAATGATTGTATAAGCTGACCGAGGGAGCTTGCTCACAAAGGGCAGCTTATACAATCATTTCTATAGGGCGGACGCCCGACATGAAATAAGCTGCCGGAGAACATGAAAATATGTCAGCCAAACTGAGCAAAGCGGCAGCTTATGAATGAGCACGGCTGAACGGTTACAATATGAATAACAATAAGTAAGAGGAAGTATTTATGACCAGTTTACTCGTAGCAAAGCAGTATATAAAGAACTTTGTAAGCAGATATGAAATATATTTAAAGCCGGTTGGCAAGCTGATCCTGGCACTCATCACACTGATGACTATTAATGGAAAGATCGGATTTATGCAGAAGATTGATAACATTTCCGTTGTACTGATTGCAGCATTGATGTGTTCCTTCATGCCAACCAACTTTATTATTGTCGTAGCAGCATTATTTGTGCTGCTGCATCTGTATGCCCTGTCTATTGAATGTGCTGCAATCGGTCTGGTATTGTTTCTGGTGCTGTTCCTGTTATATTTCCGCTTTTCCCCAAAGGATACGCTGGCAGTGATTCTGACGCCGATCTGTACAGCAATGGGAATTCCTTATGTGGTTCCGCTTACCATGGGACTTGTGGGAACACCGGCTTCTGCGGTATCCGTAGCCTGTGGTGTGATTGTGAGCAGCTTTATTAAACATATGTCGGACAGTGCAACTGCAATTTCTTCCATGGAAACGGAAGATATGGCAGCAAAGTTCCGTTTTGTGATTGACGGGTTGATTAATAACAAAGAAATGATACTGATGATCGTTGCCTTTTCCGTAACGGTTATTCTGGTTTATTTTATAAAACGACTGGCAATTGATTATGCCTGGACCATTGCCATTGCGGCAGGAGCCCTGGCAGATATGATGATTCTTCTGGTGGGGGATCTGGTGTTTGATACGAACGGATCCATTGCCATGCTGATTGTTGGAACGATTGTTTCTGTATTGGCTGCCAAGGTTGTTGAGTTTTTTGTATTTAGTGTAGATTATAGCAGGACAGAGAAGGTTCAGTTTGAGGATGACGAATATTATTACTACGTGAAAGCAATTCCAAAGATTAACGTAGCAGCTCCGTCACGTACTGTAAAGAAGATCAATTCCCATAAACGGAAACCTGCACCTTCCCAATCCCATAAATAAAAGGATATGGAGTTAACCGATGAAGCATGCAATCGAACAGATAGCAATTTATGTGTCCAGAATGTCGGGGATCCGATGGACAGATATTGTAGAAATCATCATATTGTCATTTTTGATTTATCATATACTGGTATGGATTAAAAATACCAAGGCCTGGTCCCTGTTAAAGGGAATTCTGGTTATTGCAGTATTTATCCTGTTTGCAGCTTATTTTGAAATGAATACCATTCTCTGGATTGTGAATAACCTGTTCAGTGTGGCTGTTACGGCAGTTGTGGTTATTCTGCAGCCGGAGTTACGGAGAGCCGTAGAGGAGCTGGGACGAAAGAACATTATCAGCAGCATTATCCCGATTACGGTAGGCAGAGGACCGGAAGGTGGCCGCTTTTCCGACAAGACCATCAACGAAATTGTGAAAGCATGTGTAGAAATGGGAAGGGCAAGAACGGGTGCCCTCATTGTTATGGAAAAGGATGAGTCCCTGACCGATTACGAACGGACAGGAATTGAAATTGACGGAGTGGTAACCAGTCAGTTACTGATCAATATCTTTGAGCATAATACACCGCTGCATGACGGAGCAGTGATTGTACGTGGTGACCGGGTGACCTCTGCAACCTGTTATCTGCCGCTTTCCGATAACATGCGTTTAAGTAAAGAACTTGGTACAAGACACCGTGCCGGAGTTGGTATTTCTGAGGTAACAGATTCCCTTACCATTATTGTTTCGGAAGAAACCGGAAAGATCAGTGTGGCTTACGGGGGCGATCTAGAACGGAATGTAGATGCTGAACGGCTTCGGGCAAGACTGAGTGATCTGCAGAACAAATCCGAAGAAGACAGCCGTAAACGGATTGTGTGGAAGGGCAGGTGGTCGAAATGAAAAATAAACTGACGACAAATCTTGGCCTGAAGCTGATCTCTGTATTGTTTTCTATTGTGTTGTGGCTCGTTGGAACCAGTATTGGAAACCCGACGACTTCAAAATCGTTTTATAATGTGCCGGTTGTTCTGGAAAATACCGATGCAATTACGGAGTCGGGCAGGGTATATGAGGTGCTGGAGAATTCCGATGTCATCAGCCGGGTGACGATCCGGGGACCGAGATCTGTGGTATCCAGTATGTCCGAAAGTAATATCGTGGCGACAGCGGATGTAAGTAATATCAGCAGTCTTGATACGGTTTCGATTAAGCTTGCTACAAACATTAACCAGGATCAGATTAACAGCATTACACCCAGCAGCGATACGGTGAAGCTGAATATTGAGAATAAGAAGACTAAGACCATGGCTCTGGGAACGAAGATTTCCGGTGAGGTCAGCGATGGTTACATGGTTGGCGATATTACAACGGATCAGAACCTGGTCCGGATTTCCGGACCGGAATCGGTAGTTACTTCTGTTTCCAAAGCGGTAACGGAGATTACCGTAACCGGATTTACGAGTGATATCAGTACCAGTGCGGAAATCCGTCTTTATGACGCCGATGGCAATGCGGTGGATGATCCGAATATTACACAGAATATAAAGAGCGTAAATGTTCAGGTATCTATTTTGCAGACCAAGGAAGTTCCGATTGTGTTCCATACGCAGGGAGAACCGACTTACGGTTATGGATTTACCGGTAATGTGGAGTGTGATCTGCAGACCGTAACGATCTGTGGAAAGAGCAGTGTTCTTAAGAAAATCCAGAGTATTGATATCCCGGCAGAACTGCTGGATATGACGAATAAGAGTGATACCTTTACAGAGGAAATTGATCTGTTACAGTATCTGCCGGATAATGTCCAGTTAGTTGATCTGGCAGACAGTGTTGTAGCAGTAACGGTGGATATTGAGCCTGAAATTTCCAAGAAGATTGAAATGAGAGAAAGCAGGATTCATGTGACCAATCTGCCGGATGGGTTTACGGCAAGCGTATCCGGTGTGGAAGAGACCTTTATCATTGAGGTGATCGGACTGGCACAGGATCTGAGTGAGGTTCAGGCATCGAGTCTGGAAGGTACTGTTGATATCAATGACCTGATGGAAAAATTCAGTCTTGAGGAATTGCAGGAAGGCTTCTATACTATGGAAGTGAGCTTCGGACTTCCGGACGATGTACGTCTGTTGGAGCCGGTAGAGGTAGTTGTGCATATATCAGCAAAACAAGAATAGAAAGGAAATATATTAAAACATGAGCAGATTATTTGGTACAGATGGTGTAAGAGGAGTAGCCAATGATGAATTAACACCGTTGCTTGCTATGCAGCTGGGTCAGGCAGGAGCCTATGTTCTTACGAAAGAAAATGAGCATAGACCAACGATTATGGTTGGATGCGATACGAGAATTTCGGGAGATATGCTGGCAAATGCATTGATGGCTGGTATTTGTTCGGTTGGCGCGAACGCTGTGTATGTAGGCGTGATTCCCACACCGGCGGTAGCTTATCTGACCAGAAAATATAAGGTAGATGCAGGTGTTGTTATTTCCGCATCCCACAATCCGGTGGAGTTTAATGGAATTAAATTCTTTGACGGAAACGGATATAAGCTTCCGGATTCCCTGGAGGATGAGATCGAAGCCATTATCCGGGACAATATGAGTTCGATCAAGTTCCCGATTGGTTCGAATGTCGGAAAGATCAAGTATCGTACTGATGCACGTGAAGAATATATCAATCATTCCATTCAGTCTGTAAAGGTGGATCTGACCGGAATGAAGATCGTGGTAGACTGTGCGGAGGGAGCTTCTTATTACACTTCCGTAGAGGCATTGAAGGAACTGGGCGGTAATGTAGTAGCGATTCATAATATGCCTGATGGAACGAACATCAATGCTAACTGTGGCTCTACCCATATGGAAGAGCTGATGGCACGTGTTGTATATGAAAAGGCACAGATTGGTCTGGCTTTTGATGGAGATGCCGATCGGCTTCTTGCAGTAGATGAGCTTGGTAACGTGGTTGATGGTGACCAGATTATGGCGATCATCGGTAACCATATGAAGCAGAACGGTGAGCTGAACAATGATACGATTGTAGCAACCGTAATGAGTAATCTTGGTTTCTTTCTTATGGGTGAGAAAAACGGAATCCACATTGAACAGACGAAGGTTGGCGACCGTTATGTATTAGAGCGTATGAAGGAAATTGATGCAAGTCTTGGCGGGGAACAATCCGGACATATTATTTTCCTTAAAGAGAATACGACAGGTGATGGTCTGCTGAGCGCTCTTCATTTGTTACAGGTTCTTGTTGAGACCGGCAAGCCGCTTTCAGAATTAGCTTCCATTATGGAGGTATTGCCTCAGGCACTTGTTAATGCGAAGGTACCAAACCATAAGAAAGAGAAGTACATGGAGTATCCTGAAATTGCTGAAGCCATTCAGAAGCTTACGGATAAATTTGCAGGTGAAGGCAGAGTTCTGATCAGACCTTCCGGAACGGAGCCGAAGGTTCGTGTCATGATCGAAGGAAAAGACCAGCAGATGATTGAACATGATGCAAAGGAACTTGCTGACCTTATTCAGAATGTCATGTTATAGGAGGATGGAAGTATGGTAAGTCAGAAGGTGATTATTAAGAATCCTACAGGTCTTCATTTAAGACCGGCCGGAATCCTGTGCAAGGAGGCTATGAAGTTTAAATCTTTAATTACATTTTCATTCCGGGGAAATACAGCTAATGCCAAGAGTGTATTAAGTGTACTTGGTGCATGTGTGAAGTGCGGCGATGAAATTGAATTCTGCTGTGATGGGGAAGATGAGGCAGAAGCACTGCATTCTCTGGTTGCTGCAATTGAGAATGGATTAGGTGAATAAAACAGAATAACCGGTAAGGAAAGAAAGGGCGCTGCCAATGGCAGCGCCTTATGTTTCGCCCAGGGTGTTTAGAAATCAGACATAATTCACAGGTTATGGTGCCGAGGAAATTACATTGTTATCGACCGTAAAGGAATCTCCGTCTGCAAGAATACAAACCATGGTTTTTCCTGTATTTAGAAGAATCTCGTTGCCGTCATCATCATAGTATCTGGTTGCACCATAATCGGAAGCCTTTTTCCAGGTAACATGAATGCCCTTTCCATTAGTGAAAAACCAGCCATCTCGCGTAGTGTCGTGGCACTGGAAGGCCAGATATCCCTTTTGGTCACGAACCTCATAATAGGTATTTTGAACCAGAATGTTCTTAAAGGATAGCTGCTGGTCATTTGCAAGATCGATATGTGGACCATCCACGTCACGGGAAAGGTGCTGGTAGCGGTCATAGAGTCCGGTCTTTTCGTTATAGATGAAATAGCAGTTGGTAACAGGATAAGCAAGTGACATATCTACCTTTGCAGCGGTAATGGAATCTGCATACTGATTCAGCGTATTTGGCGCTTCGTCATCTGCAAAGAGGTAATGCTGTTCATCTGCATAGCCATCCCGGTACTTATCAGAATAACCATAATAATCCATAGCCTTTTCCAGAAGCTTTGTACTGGTAAAAGCGTTGTCATAATCGTTCTTCGCAACATCCCGGTAATAAGCGCTTCCATAATCAATGCAGTCAATGTGCTGGGTGTCGTTGCGCCCCATGATTTCATCCATATAGAATGGACCACCATAGTGGACGATTACCGCATCCCATTCAAATGCCCAGTAAGCAAAATAGTCGCGGCAGCTCCGGATATTTCCAAGCTTTTCAAAATTGCTCCAGTCATCAAAGATCGCCATCAGACGTGTCATGCTGGCTTCTACATTACATTCGTAGAGAATATCTGCCTGTGAGAGGCCGTACTGACTCGCTGTTTTGGAGTTCGGAATCATGACGGCAATCGGCCTGGTAGAAGCAACCGAAGGATCTACCCATTCATTCGTCAGCCGGCTGCGGACCATTCCTTCATGGGAAGGAATGGCTGCAGCATCTGTATTATCATCTGTAGAATCACTGCTGGAGGAATCTACGGAAGAATCTTCAGCGTCTTCCGGTATGGTTGTAATTACGTCTACAGAAGGTGTGGTATCTTTATTTGCCCTGCCGCATGCGGCGCAACCGGAAACAATCAGCAGCGCAGATAATGTAAGTAAGGATAATTGCTTGAATTTAATCACGTATAACCCTCCCCTTAATTTTCAATATTTACAGTTTAGCACAATTTGTCCAAAATAAAAAGACAGGAAAGCATGTACATTCCTGTCTTTTGTATTCATGGACTATTAGTGATAAAGGCTGCAGTTTAGTTGATGGATACACCGTCAGCTAAGAAGCTGTCTCCATCCTTGATGATGCATACCATGGTCTTACCGGTATTGAATTCTACCTCGTTACCGTTGTCATCATAGTATTTGGTCGGTTCGTAGTCAGCGGTCTTTTTCCAGTTTACATGGATTGCTTTACCGTTGGTGATGTAGTAACCGTCTCTGGTGGTGTCATGTACCTGAAATGCCAGATAACCCTTTGCATCACGCACCTCGTAATAGGTACTCTGAATAATGATGTTCTTGAAGGAAAGCTGTTCGTTGGTGGCACCGTCTACATCGGCTTTTCCGTAAATGCTGCGGTAATATAAACCATCCTCTGCATTATAGCTGAAGGAGGTTTTGGTAATCGGATAGGCAGGAGTTAAATCTACTTCCTTTGCATCAATGGCATCGCTATAGGATTCCAGAGTATTCGGTGTGCTGGAGGGAGCAAATTTGTAATGTGCACCCTGATAGTACTGGTCGCGGTAGGTTTTGGAATAACCTAATTTATCGATTGCTTCGTTGATGCCGTCTGCACTTGCATAAGCATTCTGGGGAGCCTTACGGTCTTTGGTACGGTAAAATGCATTGGCATATAATCCATCATGATGGGTTTCACCATAATTACATCCTGTAATATTGTCTGTTCCTTCACGCTCGATAATATCATTAATATAGAAAGGCCCGCCAAAATGAACATAAATAGAATCTGCCTCTAATGCCCAGTATACAAAATAGTCACGGCAGCTGCGGACATTACCGATTCGGTCTAAGCCTTCCCAGTCCTTAATAACAGCCATGCTTCTGGTGATTCCACCCTCTACCGGACATTCATAAAGGATATCGGCTTTGGAAAGATTATAATGCGGCAATGCACCGGAATCATTCGGGGACATGATGGCAATCGGTCTCGCCTTCTCAAGATCACCACTGATCCATTCGTTGGTAAGAGGGCTGCGGACCATTCCTTCTTCCGGGGGAACATCCTCTTTAGTAGTTTCTTCTTCTACAGATTCTTCCTGCGTGGTTTCCTCCTTAGCCGGCTGAGACTGGATGATGGGCTCGACAACAGGCTGAACTTCTTCTGTATCTTTTCCACAGCCGGTTAATATAAAAGCTGCCGATAAGGCAACTATGGATAACGCCTTTAAGTACTTCATGATAATTTCCTCTCTTTCTGTAATTCTGTGGGTTAAAAACTCACATTGCCTATTATAGCATAGGAAGAATAAGCAGTCACTAACAAAATTATTAAGCTTTGATAAATTTTAAGGACATATATAATAGTGATTTTGCAGGCTAAATTTTATTAAATTGGAAATTCACTTGTGAAAATGGTAAGAAAAGGGTAAAATAGTAGAAGAGTTTATCATGGAGGCTTATGATGAAAAAAATAATTGTAACAGGATGCAATGGTCAGTTAGGACGGGCCATTAATTTGGAGCTTGCAGGAAATCCGGAGCTTGAGTTTGTAAATACAGATGTAAACGAGCTGGATATTACGAATATTGATGAGGTATTAAAGCTGGCACGCGAGGTAAAGCCTTATGCGATTATCAACTGTGCTGCACATACCGCAGTCGATGCCTGTGAAACCGATGTGGACAATGCTTACCGCATTAATGCCATCGGCCCACGCAACTTAAGTATTGCAGCAACGCAGACCGGCGCGAAGATGGTTCATATTTCTACGGATTATGTGTTTAACGGGAAGTCGGATCATCCATATATCGAATTTGATACGCCGGATCCGCAGGGCATATATGGAAAAACGAAGCTGCAGGGCGAGAACATGGTAAAGCAATTTGCAGACCGTTTCTTCATCTTCCGCACTGCATGGCTTTATGGAGACGGCAGGAACTTTGTGAAAACGATGCTGCGTCTTGCCGAAACCAATGATCAGGTCAGTGTCGTAAAGGATCAGGTAGGAAGTCCTACCAGTACGAAGGAGCTTGCGGGAGCGATTGCACATCTGCTCTTTACCGAGAATTACGGATTGTTCCATGCAACCTGTGAAGGAAGCTGCTCCTGGGCAGACTTTGCGGAAGAGATTTTCCGTCTTGCAGGAAAGAATACGAAGGTAAATCATATTACAAGTGAAGAATTTGCAGCGAAGGCACCGCGTCCTTCCTATTCCATTCTGGAGAACTATATGTTAAAGCTTACCTCAGATTACCGGTTTGCAGACTGGCACGATGCAATTGAAAGTTACATTAAAGGAATGAAATAGGATGACATTTTTAACAGATTTAACACATAACATTATTTTCATGTCAGCAATCACCGGCTGGTTTGTTGCACAGGTTCTGAAAACCATTATTCATATTATTGTGAACAAACAGTTTGTCGCAGAACGACTGGTAGGGGGCGGTGGAATGCCGAGCTCCCATTCGGCAACGGTATGTGCACTTGCAACAGCAACCGGAATCCGGTATGGTGGCGGAAGCTTTGAATTTGCACTGGCGGCGGTCTTTGCAATTGTGGTGATGTATGATGCGATGGGTGTGCGTCAGGAAACCGGTAAGCAGGGCAAGGTACTGAATGAAATGATGGAGATTTTTACCCAGATGGGTAAGAACATTGATGCCGAGAAGGCACTTAAGGAATTTGTGGGACACACGCCGCTGCAGGTACTGATGGGAGCTATTCTGGGGATCATTATTGCAATTGGAATGTGTAATATGCAATTTTTCGCTTAAGAGAGATTGGGATAATATAGCGCTGAATCAGGCAGAGTATAAAAGAGTATAAATAAGGAAAAAGGAGAATTCTATGCAGAAGATAGCATTAATTACAGGTATTACAGGACAGGACGGCTCTTATCTTGCAGAGTTCCTGTTAGAGAAGGGATATGAGGTTCATGGTCTGGTGCGCAGACACAGTATTTCCAATACAGCACGTATCGACCACATTCTCAATTCCGAATACAATAAAGTGAAGTTTTTCTTACACTATGCAGATACTACCGACTCCAGCAATCTGATGAGACTGATTGCTGAAATCCGCCCGGATGAGGTTTATAATCTGGCTGCACAGTCCCATGTCGGCGTATCCTTTGAGGTTCCCGAATATACCGCAGAAGCAACCGGCGTAAGCACCTTAAAGCTTCTCGAAGCAATTCGTGTCAATGGTGGTAACTGCAGATATTATCAGGCTTCCACCTCTGAGCTGTTTGGAGGAATCCCGGAAACAGCGCCGCAGAGTGAGAAGACTCCGTTTTATCCGAAGAGCCCGTACGGAGCAGCCAAGCTTTACTCCTACTGGATCACTGTAAACTACAGAGAATCCTATAACATGTTTGCATGCAACGGTATTCTCTTTAACCATGAATCTCCGAGACGTGGAGAGAATTTCGTGACGCGTAAGATTACGCTTGCCATTGCAAACATTATGGCAGGTAAGCAGGAGAAATTAAGCCTTGGGAATATGAATGCCAAGCGTGACTGGGGATTTGCAGGCGACTATGTAAAGGGTATGTGGATGATGCTTCAGCAGGACAAGCCGGACGATTTCGTGCTTGCCACCAATGAAACCCATACGGTTCGTGAGTTTGTAGAGGAATCCTTCAGGCAGCTTGGAATTACGATCCGCTGGGAAGGAACCGGAGTAGACGAGAAGGGATACGATGCTGCAACCGGCAGACTTCTTGTGGATGTGAATCCGGAATTCTATCGTCCCGCAGAAGTGGAATTCCTCTGGGGTGACTGCACGAAGGCCGAGAAGACACTTGGCTGGAAGAGAGATGTAGATTTCAAGGGTCTGGTTGCCATGATGATGGACGCAGATATGAAAGAGATCGCAGGAATGAGCTGCGAGGAATATAAGAATCGCTAATGATTTCCGTAATTGGTATTTTTCTTTATATGTTGATTACCTGCTACTTACTCGGATTTGGTTGTTACGAATTACTGGACGGATTCCGGAGAAAGCAGGAGAAAGCGTTTCATGAGGAACCGCATCGGACATGGACCGGCTGCGTGTATGCCGGAGTGGCATTCACGGTGTTCTATGCCCAGATGTTCAGTATCTTCCACAAAGTAGGACTTCTTGCGAATGTGCTGCTGCTCATTCTGGCAGCGGCCGGTGTGATTTTTTACCGGGACAGATTTGGAGAAGAACTGAAGCAGTTATGGAATCAGAAGAATATCAAAAGAGCAATGGTTTATGCGTTGCTCTTTCTGTTGTATGCCTACGGAACATCCCGTGGGATTGAGCATTATGATACCGGGCTGTATCATGCGCAGAGCATCCGGTGGATTGAAGAATACGGAGTAATCCGGGGACTTGGAAACCTGCACAGCCGGCTGGCTTACAACAGCGCGGCATTCCCATGGACCGCATTGTATAGCTTCCGCTTTCTAGGAGGACAGTCCTTTCACTGCGGAGCGGGATTTCTGGCGTGGCTTCTTTCCGTAGTATGTGTGAGCAGATTCTGGGAGAAGGGAAGCAGGAGCTTCCGGTTGTCAGACTTTGCCCGTGTGATGGCGGCGTACTACCTGTTTAATATTTTTGATGAAATGATTTCACCGGCATCCGATTATTTTATGGTATTGCTGGTATTTTATGTGGTGATCCGGTGGCTCATGCTGGTGGAGGATGGTGTCACGGATTACTTTCCTTACGCCATGCTTTGTGTACTGGGTGTAACCATTCTGACAATGAAGCTTTCGGGAGCTGTGATTCTGCTGCTGGTATGGTATCCTGCGATACAGATGATCCGGCAGAAGAGGTGGAAGGAGATGGGCTGTTTTCTGCTGACCGGATTCCTTACGGCACTTCCGTATTTTATCCGGAATGTACTGCTTTCCGGATGGCTGGTTTACCCGTTTACTTCGATTGACCTCTTTGATCTGCCTTACAAGATTCCGAAGGGCGCGGCAGAATACGATGCCCGTGAAATCAAGGTCTGGGGAAGAGGGTACAGTGATGTGACCCGTTATGGAGAGGGAATCACAGAGTGGTTTCCGGACTGGTTCCGGTCACTTTCATTAACGGATCAGGGATTTTTCCTGCTGGCAGTAAGCGGACTTGTTCTACTGATTGGCATTGTGCTTGGAACACTGATCCGGAAGAAAAAAGACCAGCTTCCTGTATTGTTTTCCGTTGGTGTTGTGAATGTCTGCTTTGTATTCTGGATGGCCACTTCACCGCTTGTCCGTTATGGCTGCGTATTCCTTTGGCTTACGGCCGTACTGGACTGGGGATATGTTTATGTGACATGGATCCAGAGGTTTGACCGGGGAAGGATTGCATTTCTTTTCCTGATTTTACTTGGAATTTATAAAGCAGGAGCTTTTGGAATAGAAAATGTCCGCAACTTTACGCCGGAATATTTTGTAAAGCAGAAGGACTATGAGCATTTTGATACGATTGCTTATGATATGCACGGCTACACCTTTTATTATCCGAAGGAGGGTGACCGTACCGGATATGATGCTTTTCCTGCCGCACCATGGCAGAAAGAAGATATATTGATAGGAGAAACCATTCAGGAGGGATTATCAGATGATGGAAAAAACAGATAAGATTTATGTGGCCGGACATCGGGGGCTGGTTGGAAGCGCAATCGTGCGTAACCTTGAATCCAAGGGCTACACCAATATTATTGGAAGAACACACAGAGAACTGGATCTGACCAACCAGCAGCAGGTACGTGATTTCTTCGAAGAAGAAAAGCCGGATGTAGTTGTTCTGGCAGCAGCCAAGGTGGGCGGCATCAATGCAAACAATACCACACCTGCCGAGTTCGCTTATGAGAATATGCAGATCCAGTGTAACGTGATCGAGTGCTGCCACAGATATAAGGTAAAGAAGCTGTTATTCTTAGGAAGCACCTGCATTTATCCGAAGATGGCACCGCAGCCGATTCCGGAGGACGCACTGCTTACCGGTCCTTTGGAAACAACGAATGAGGCGTATGCCATTGCCAAGATCGCCGGTCTTGAAATGTGCAAGTTTTATAAGAGACAGTATGGGGATGACTTTATCAGCTGTATGCCGACCAATCTTTATGGACCGCATGACAATTATGACCTACAGGGATCCCATGTAATGCCTGCCATGATCCGGAAATTCCATGAAGCGAAGGAAAACAAGTCCCCTTCCGTAGAGCTTTGGGGAACCGGAACACCGCTTCGTGAGTTCTTATATGTAGATGATATGGCAGATGCCTGTGTTTTCCTGCTTGAGAATTACAGCGGAGAACAGCATGTGAACATCGGAACCGGTAAGGAAGTAACCATTAAGGAGCTTGCAGAAACTGTTAAGGATGTTGTCGGATACGAGGGTGAGATCGTATGGAACAAGGATATGCCGGACGGTACACCGAGAAAGCTTACCAACGTGGATAAGCTTCACGGACTTGGCTGGACTCATAAGGTTGAGCTGCGCGAAGGCGTACAGCTTGCTTATGACTGGTTCCGGGAAAATGTACAGAATGCAAGAATGTAATATAGAGAACAGGATAAGAATGAAGCTGCACATTGAACCTCAATGTGTAGCTTTTTTGACAAAAAATGGTATATCTAATGTACAATTTTGCCTTTGGCATTGTATAATGAGATCCCTTTTGGTAACGTAAATTATATGAAAAACTGTGAGTGAAGATCGTAACGGGATGGGGAGCAAATGAAGAATATAAGAATACAGTGGTTTGTTTTATTCATAATGGTATTACTGCTGATGGGATGCGGTGTGCAAAAGAATGTAGACCTTAAATCTGATCAGGGGATGAAGATTGCCAATGCTTTACCCATACGTGAAGATACCGGATCCGATCGTAGCAATCTGGACATACTGGACGAGGTATTGGATCAGTGCCTGACGGATTATGATATAAAAAAAGTGAAAACGAAGACTGGATGATTTATGAGTGCGAACCGATTGAGGATACCCTTTATGCTGACTGCCCGGTAATTGAGGTTAAGAAGAATTTTACATCTGAAATACTTACCTACGAGGAGGCGAAGCCTTTTTTCCGGGACATCATCGACTATGACCAAATGTGGCATTATGTGGAAAATAATAACGAATATGGGATTGGGCAGATATTTGAAGCAGCTCAGGGTAATGAAGCTTATTATCTGTTGTTTTTGGAGAATGATTCTTTCCTGGTTCATGTAGAAGGAAAGCTTCGATTAGAATCGGAACTGACTTCACAACCATGGGATCAGAAGGTCAGAAACCAGTATGGCAGGGAAATGGTGGAATGCGCGGATGGCACCATCGCACAGATTATAAGTGATATTTCTTTTGTGAACAGGGAAGCACGGTATGAATTCTGTCTGGGTGAAGAAGAAACCTATCAGGCTGTACTAGAAATAGAAGATGGAGAACCAATGCAATATCACTTTACACTTTATCGTGGGAATAAAGAAATGCAGGACATAAGCTGGACCTCCCGTTTTGAAAGTTATCCGGAATTCCTGGATGCCAACAGGGATGGCGATGTAGATATGATGGTAGCAACCGATCAGGTTCCTGCATATGAAATCCACGATTTGTATATATGGAATAATCAAAGTGGGTGCTTTGATCAAGTGGTATATGATGATGTTCTTGCGTGGATTGAAATAGAAGAGGACAGTATCCGGAACTGGATTAGAAATGGGGATGGGTATATTTTACAAACTTTGCAATGGAGAGGAAAGGAATTAATTCGGGTAAAGGAAGAGGAAATAGCGCCAATAAGTGAGACAGCGCAATCCGGAGCGAAGAGATTCGATAGCACACGTGACTTTCCTTATGAGAATATGCAGGTTGTAAGTGATGAAGTTTACGAAGTTCTTAAAGATGCTTATGGAAAAATGGACTTTAGTGTTGAATTTAAAGGAGGAAATATCGAGGATAATTCCGAGTATATTTATGCCGGTCTTAAACGTACAGAACAGGAAATGAAAAAGATAGATGAGCATTTTGATCCGCATGAATATATTTACTATGTATTTGACATGGATGGTGATTCACTCCCGGAAATCTGTGTCTGGAAATATATGACATATATTTTTAAATATGACGCGGAAGAGGATAAGGTTCATTTATGGCATGAAATAAAGTCGCCGTGGGAGCAGGTCTTTGGAACAAACAAGTTAGGATGGAACTGGGAAGGAATGCGTTGCAGTATGTGCGAACTGGACCAGAATGGAGATACTGTCTCCGGGGTCTGTTTCATGGAAGAAGCAGTATGGAGCAATGGAAAAGAGACATTTCTTGTAACTATGCCATTTGATCTGTCGGATGATCAAAAATTTGTATGGACCGAGAAAATGAAAAGCGAAGCATATTATAGCCGGGAAGATGATTTGTTCTTCTTTCCGGTCACAAAAGAGCAGTATCAGGAACTTACCAAACGATTTTATGAAGCAGAAACACTGACAGACCAGGAGCGAAAAAAGGTAGGTTATACCTATGATGAACTTTCAGGTAAAAAAATGTGTGAACAGTGTACAAAAATGAAAGCTATCTATTTATAGGTTTGGTTGAGGAACAAATATAAAATATTACGTTTGATAAATTAGAGATGCCCTATCAGATATAAACACTATAGGATATCTCTATTGAATTAACTAATGGTATTGCTTTCACACTCTGAATAAATTTTCTGAATGTCGCTTTCAGAAAAAATATAGGAGAATGTTGTCACAATCGTTGATAGGGGAACTCCATTTTTTATCAGAAGTTTGATGTTTTTAATGGAAGTTTTTTTGGTAGCTTCTTCTGTAGCCTTTTGCGCTGCCTCTTCAGCTGCTTTGGCACATTCAATTTCTACGATTTCTCTTACAATATCACTCATTTCGTTTTCTCCTTTCGGTGTTTTTTTGAATAGGCGTTTCCGCGCAGAGGTGTACGGAAAACGCTGGTCATCATAAGCATCATCTTCGGTGAAAATGGTCATCAGGCGTGAAACATCTGAGCCATCTTTTACTTTCGTATTTAGAAAGACACGTTTCCAGCCATCATTGATGATTTCTCCAGTTTCACGAATGACACTATCCACATGGTACAAGGGATGATTTCCTTTAAAAATATCGGATCTGGATATAAAGATGACACATACGTCGGGCACCTGTTTAAATTTTGATCCGGTATTTGTAATATTTACGGTAATACAGGAACCGTTGTACCGGACACGGCGGATATGGTCATCATCATTTTCTTTCTGGACTTCAATATTGCAATGCTGGTTGTCTGATGTCTTACAGAAAGAATCCAGAATCACGGAGCGTCCCTGCAGATTTTTCACGCTGTTCTGCGGAATCAGCTCCTGTACGATAAGACCGGGATCCTCCATTACGATACGCAGTACTTCCTGACAAAAATTCGGGTCCTCTGCCATTTTCGTAAAAAATTCATCATCAATAGGGTTCAGGTGTTTCATCTTGTCGGCATACTTCCAACTGTTCATAGCTCTCCTTTCGTATCACAGGAGAAAAGGCAGTCATCTTATGCAATATCTATAGTAGATGCTGCATGGAAGAATAGAAAACACCTTACATACGGGTTCAAACATTCAGAAAAGTATGAGTATCCTGAAAATCTCCTGCTTATTAAAATAAGTAAATTGGAATAGTTAAAGCATAGACTTTCTATAATGAGTTTCCGGGAAACAAAACAGCGAGAACTGTTGTGCTATATGTGAAACAAAAGAATGTAAGAAACGGTATGCTTTGATAGGATATTAACACAAAATATATGGAAATAGCAACAAATTTCACAAAAAGTGGATAGAGAAGTTTGAGGTGATTTTTTGTAACCTTTTACCATAGTGCAGGGGATCAGGAGTGAAAATAAAAAAGATAATTACATGAAATGATTAAAATTGTCATATCTTATGTATAATTTTGACATTTGTGTTGTATGGTTATTTTATTTACGTTAAAATAAATCTTAGAAAATAGATTATATCACTTTCTTGTGGGGAACAGGGAAAAGCGGATGAGGGGAACTGTACTATGAAAATTTATGAAATTCTTCTAGGAATCATTATGCTGGGAGTGACACAGCTAAGTCACAGAGCTTTATTATTACACAGATCGTACAACAGGACAGATCGCATGTCGGGAGCCTGGAATGTCATAGAACGAACACTATTTTGGAGGAACGAACATGAGAAGTACAATGATTATTATGAGTCTGTTATTTGCTGCATGGGTTGGATATGAAAAGCCGGAAACACAAATCGTAAAGAATTATGAATATACAAAGACAGAAGCAGAGATGGACGCAGCCGAACAGGAAAACAGGAAGTGGTTTGAGAGTGATAAGGAGTGGGCAGACAGAAGAACGAAAAGTAATTCAACTCTGGAAGTTACCATAGAACGTACAGACTATTCTATTTACAATGAGGATGGACTGACGATGGCCATTATTTATTATGACAGACCGGTTGTTTCTGGAGATAGCGTTGCAGCAGAGAAAATTACAGAATTTTTTGAAGAAGAAGAACAGGACTGGTTTGCAGGAACGGGAAGATTATTAGATTTTCCCGGAAATGATTATGATAATCTATTCGCCTGCTTTTTAGGTGGAGTGGCTGATCTGCGAGAGAGGTATGGTGATGAGGATGTGGCAGTAGAGCCGGGCTTATATACCCTGGAAAGCAGGATTATGTATATGGATGATAATATTTTGAGTATCTTACAGATTGAAGAAGAACGAGAGGAACGAGGGGGACATTATTATTATGGCTGTACATTTGACCTGCATACAGGTGAACTTCTGGAGCTTACGGATCTGGATATAAGTGCAGAGGATATAAGAAATATATTCTCAAAAGATAAATATCTGGATCACTTTAGTGAAATGTCGGAGGATTATATTGTTGTAGCGCATGAAGAAGAATTTGATATGACATACCAGTTCTATGTAGATAAGAAATATCTGTATCTGTTGGATAATACGGTAGAGAAATATAATGATGGAATCATATACCGGATTGATGAGGCGGGGGAGCTGGTCACGCTGCGATATGTAGTGGAAAGGGAAGACAATAAGAATAGGATCTATTCAAGAATCATTACGAAAGACGGCGCATTGTGGTAGGTGCTGGCTGAATCGTGGGAAAGAAAGCGGGAAGAAGGAGAAATTATATAAACGTGTGTAAACAGAAAAATACAATTATTTTCGTTATAGCAGTCAGCATGATATTGTCTGCCTGCGGAGCGGCGAAAGTTCAGAAAGAAAACGATGCATATGTAGAAGAAACAGAAAATGAAGCTTCTGAAAATGCCCGGGAAGAGCCGAAAACAGAAGCTGTTCCGGAAGAGCAGGAAACCGATGAAAGTATAACAGAAGAAGCAAAAGGTCAAATACCGGAGGATGCCAAAGAATATCTGGAATATCTGTTTGATTATCTGCACCCGGACAGGTCGCAGATGGTGGATCTTAAGCTGTATGAAACAGAGGACAAGCTGTATTATGAGTGGAAATCCATAGACGAAGCAGGGGAACTGACGTATCCTATTGTGCTTGCCTATGAGGCGTATAAGCGGATAAGTAAGGATGAGGAGCGTTATGGTTATACGGAATACATGCGGGGATCATATTTTATGATTATAAATTGCGGAGGATACTGGGAAATTGATCCGGAAACAGGAGAGATCATACCTGTTGCAAAAGAACTTCTGGAATATCTGTTTGATTATCTGCATCCGGACCGGGAAGGGATAGTGGATATTGAATTATATGAAACAGAAAGCCGGTTGTGTTATAAGTGGAAAATTGAATTTGGGGCGGGAGAGATTTCGGCACCCTGTGTTCTTGCATATTATGGTTTAACACAGGATGGATTGTATCATACATATGCAATATACAATGAGATATGGGACACGCATTATGATGAGAATGGAGAGACGTATAAGGAGCATACCAGAGACTCCTATCGGAATTTCTGGATGGTAAACAGTGAGACAAAAGAACTCATTCCGAGAAGTATTTTCAACAAGGAATCAGAGGATAATTATGAAATCTGGAATGAAAGGTATTGGGATATGCTGGATTTATATCCAGAGGAATCAGAGTAGCAGGAATGATGCGGATAGCTGTGGATCGTAGAAGGAGGATAACGGAAGTGCTTCATAAAAAATTAATCTCCATATTAGGCTGTGTATTTCTGGTTATGATTTGCGGATGTGCGGACAATCGTGCCGAAAGTGATTCGCAGGTTATTGAGCTGGAAGCATATGAAGATGTTAAGATACTTGATGACAATTTATTCGCAGTAAAAGATTCTTCCGGGCAATATGGATTTGTGGATGGACAAGGAAGTTCTGTTGGGGAAGGACGATTTTTTTATGTTATGGATGCCGGAGAACAAATGGTCCGGGTGTTAGATTTTGAACATAAAGTGTTATTTGTGGATTATGAAGGAAATCCAATTGGAAAGGAAACCTTTGAGGCAGCTTATGCATTTCAGGAGGGACTGGCGGCTGTCAAAAAGGAGAATCAATGGGGATTTATCGATAAAGACGGAGACCTTGTCATTGATTATCAATTTGAAGAAGTTGATCAGGGATTTCAAGAAGGTGTTGCAGCCGTAAAACAGAATGGTGCATGGTACTTTATTGACCGGAATGGAGATCCTGCGAGTGATGCAATACAGATGGATGATCAGGAAGATTTCAGGATAAGCAACGAAGTGGTAGAAGTAAATGGAGGCTTAACAAAAAAAATACAGAGTCCGATACCGGAAGATGCGAAAGAAAATCTGGAGTATTTATTTAATAGTTTGTATGCAGACCGGTCGGATATGGTGGGTGTTGAACTATATGAATTTGAGGATAGATTATATTATAAGTGGAAATGCGTAAACGAAGCAGGAGAACTGTCTGATTACAAGGTGCTTGCTTATATGATGGCTAGTGAGGATGGAGAGCAGTATGCTTATACTGCATATTCACAGAAGCCGTCCACTGAGGACGATGAGGCGGGAGAATATGTACCGTGTTATAGTGGTTACTGGGAAGTTGACCGTAACACCAAAGAGATAGTACCGGCTGCCAAGGTGCTTTTGCAATATTTGTTTAACTATTTGTATCCCGACCAGTCGGACATGGTGGATCTGAAATTATATGAAACAGATGACGGTCTGTATTATAAGTGGAAATTCAGACTCGATACAGGTGAGACAGGAGATCCCGTCATACTTCAATACAGGTTTTCAACCAGTGACGGCCTGTATTTTCAGTACGGGATATATCAGGAAGTATGGGGGACTTATTACAATCATGCCGGGATGAAATGCAGGAAACATATCAGAGACTGTGAAGTTGATCAGATACTGGTTAATAAACAAAACTATGATGTGACAAGGCATTGGATACGAAATGAAGATAAAGATGCAGAATTTTATTATGTAGAACTTTATTATCCGGAACTTTATAACATGGAAAATGAAACATATGTAAAAATATTGGATTTGTATTAGATGATCAAAATCTGCATATCTGATGTACAATTTTGTCATTTGTATTGTGTGGACACAGGATCTTCGATACAGTAAATAAAAATAGAAGTTATATTGATTTACAACACTACATGAGGAGGACAAAGGGAAATGGTGAGTGAACAGGAGAGATTGGAAAGATATCTGAAGGTCTTGAATGAACAACTGGATCGAAAGAGGGGGACAGAGGATTTTAAACAGTTACAGGAGCTGTTTGAATCTGAGGAGTTTCTGGAGGTGCTTCGGACACAGCGGCTGGATACTCTTTTGGAGGCTGCAAGGAAGAAGAAAGCGAATAACAGGGCAGTGGTAAATTATCTGATTGAAGCGTTAAAGAAATGCCTGCAGGGGGAAGATGCCGGCGATGAGAATATGGAGTATCTTTATTTCTATCTCAAAAGACAGATAACCCGAAAGGATAACCGTGTACTGCTTTTATTGATGACAGGTGTGGTAATTGCTTCCATAATCGGCTGTGCATGTTCACAGTGGTACCGGGTAGATTCCATTCTTTTGAAAAAGGCGCCTGCACGGCAGGAGGTTTGTGAAGAGCTGGAGCGGCAATATGGAATTGAAACATCTCCGGAAGAAATTGAAGTCTCATGTGGATTCAATACGGATGGATATACCAATAAAAAGTATCCCAAGATGGTTATTTATACGATACCGGTAACCATTCGCAACATGGAAGCAAGCCTTACTGCAACGTGGGTTCCCGGCAGAGAGATCTATTCAGACTATACAGCTCAGTATATGAGACAGTGCCTTATTGCAAACTCTATAACGGTCAGCGAATATGAGAACGATCCTGAACCAAGCTATAGACTGGATGCAGGGATTCACAATGAGAAGGATAAAGAGCAATTTGAACAGCAGTTTATTAAGGCAGTTCGGGAAGCGTATGAGGATGAGAAGGTACAGAAGGGAGATTTTACTTTTCGAATTAACCTTGGGGTTAATGATTTAGATGAAATAGTATATGTACATATATATCATGATGATCCGGAGGAAGACCTTGAGGAGTTTTCAGCAGATCTGGAGGAAGCATTTGGCAAAGCAATAGCATTTCAATCATTATTTGAATAAGGAAAGAAGCGAGGAAAAGAGATGGAACAATCAAATGAAACAATAAATAACAGCGTGAATACAGAAGAAGGTAAGGAAGAGTAGGCAGATACCATGGGGATCCTGGATAAATTCTGTTGGCCGGGATTTCTTATGCCGCAGTTCTGGGGGATTTGTAATGGAATGCCGGTCGGGATGATTGCTTTTATTCCCATTTTTGCACCAATTATGTCACTGGCATTTGGTTTTGGAGGATATCGTTCTGCTTATGTGAAAATGAGAAAGTCTAAGATGGAGTTTTATGATCTGCAGACCAAATGGCAGAAAGCGGCAATCATTTATATTGGAGCATTGCTCTCACTGCTTTTGTTACTTGTATCCGGCCGAGTCATTAATTATGTGTCCAATAAAAATGAAGTTGCAGGAATTGTCGAAGAATATGAGGCCAAAAAGGAACAGACGATTGAAAAGGCAGAGACTCTGCTTGAGGAAGAGAATCTGAAAAAGTATATCGGAGACTTTGATTTTGTACCGGAGTCGGAACTTGAAATCAGTGAAAACGGAAATCTCTGGCACATACAAAATGGATACCGCTATCAGGAGTTATCAGCAAGGATAATTAATTTCAGGGAGGATATGCCCTATATTACAAAGGTGACGCAGTATTTTTCCATTGGAGATGGATGGATGATCTGGATGAGCCTGTCTGTTGATGAGAACTTTGATATTACCGAGTCTGAATTTTACATTCTGACACCGGAAGAGGTAGAAGCCATGTATGGTTCCGGATTGTCCATTGATCGAAGCCGATGGATGGAATATATGGATCGTGAAACCATGGATCGGATTTTGAAGGAAAGAGAATAAAATGTTTGACATAGCAATTTGTGACGATTCTGAACTGGATCGAAGTCTGTTAATTGAGGATGTCAGGAAGTGCGAAAAATATCGTGAAACCGTCCGCTTCCATCAATATTCCTCCGGAAAGGAGCTGCTTGCAGCAATGGAGCTTACAAGGTTTTCACTCATCTTTCTGGATATTCAGATGCAGGGAATGGATGGGGAGCGGACTGCCGAAGAGATCCGGAAAATGGATGACAGTGTGGTACTGGTATTTTATACCGGCTTTGCGGAGCCAACGCCACACAGCTTTGAGGTGCAGCCGTACCGGTTTGTGAAAAAGAATATGCCGCTGCAGGAAAAAAGCAGGCATATTCTGGCTGCATTGGACCGAATGGCAGAGCTGGATCTGGGACCAGTCTTTGAAGCAAAGTTCAACGGAGGAAGACTGTTCTTAAAACCGGATGATATCGTCTATATTGAAAAATATCGAAGAGGCATCAGAATACATGTATCTCCGGCTGCGAAGCGAAAGTATCACATAGGCGGCTTGGAGGATAAGGAACCGGAAATCCGTACAGGTGGTAAACTGAGTGCTTATTACGATGTTTTAAAACCGTATGGTTTTGGTTATCCACATGACAGTTATGTCATTAGCTTTAAATATCTTATGAGCTGTTATAAGGATGAAATCCGTCTGCATGGATTTCCCAATATGGTTTTTAAGATAGCAAGAAGTAAAATGAATGAGTTCAACCAGATGAAAAAAGAGTTTTTAACCTCGAAATATGGAGATCAGTAGGTATGGAACAGGTAGTGGTGTTATTCCTGGGATTTTTATTCTGTGGATTGGATGTGGGCATGCTGTGTGTCTTTTTTCAATCCATGTTTGAAAGAAAACACAGCAGCGTTTTCTTTGGCTGTGCCTGCGTTATTACAACAGGGATCATATTTGGAGTGAATTCCTTTCAGAATTCCATGTTAAATTTTGTAATTTTACCATTGGTTATGTGGATTTTTACAGTGACTATGTGGAAGCTGTCTCTCAGAAAGGCATTCATCTATATGGTTATTTTTTATATTGTGTTTGTATGCGAAAGGGAAATGGCATTTGAGATGGTCTATCGTTTACTGGCATCTGTGCTTCCGGGCTTTTCCATCGATTTTGCAACCATCAGGGGAATGGGGATTCTGCTTATGGAATATGTGGTGTCTTTTTTGCTGCTGCTTTTCTTCCGGAATTATATGGTCAGAATGGATAACCGGGAAGACAGCACGATAGACTGGTATCTTCTGATTATGCCATTTACTTCCGTCCTGATTCTGTTCAGCTTTGTATTCATGGACTTCCCGGAAAACCGGTTGATTCAGATATTTATGTGCGTGGGTGCTTTTCTGTTATATTTTTCCAATGCGATTATTTTTGTGATTCTGGCTCATTATGCACAGATCGTGAATGAAAGTAAAATTGCAGAGATGTCGCTGTTAAAGCGCGATATGGAAAGAAGTAATTTTGAAACGATCGAAAAGAACAATCAGTTATATCGGAAATATATGCATGATGTTCACCAGTACTTTTCCCAGTTCCGGAGTCTGATATTAAGGGGAGAAGGAGATAAGGTCGTACATATTATCGATGAATGGGAGGATGGACTTGCGAGGGAAGAAAAGTCGTCCCTGTATACGGAAAGCCCTGTATTGAATTCCATTCTGGAAGAATACGAAAGCAGGGCGGCCATGAAGAATATAGAAATGAACCTGTTTGTGGAAGAAGGCATCCGGGTAGAATTTATCAGGGACACCGATAAGATCTCATTATTCGGGAATCTTCTGGAAAATGCGATTGAGGCTGCCGCAAAGGCAGAAACAGAGCACCGGCTTGATGTCAGAATGTATATGGGAAACCATTACATGCTGGTCTTTCAGATTCAAAATACCTGGAACGGGAAGTTAAAGAGAACCAGAGAAGGGTTTCAAAGTGTGAAACAGGATGCAGATCATCATGGACTTGGAATCGGGATTGTCAGAGAAATCGCAGAAAAGTATAGAGGCTCTGTTGAGTTTGAGGAACAGGGAAAGTGGTTTGTGACAACACTTATGATTTCCAACTGGTTATTGTAATATATTGGAGAAAACAGGAAAGGACAAACTGTAAAAAGAAGGGAGAGCATGGTGAAATGAAAAACGGGAGGTTTCGAATCATAGCCTGGATGGTGTTTGTTCTGTTATGTTGTATATTTACGGGCTGTGGAAGGAAAGGAAAAGCGCCTTATGAAGCAGCAGTAAACAAGGTGTTTATATGTGGCAATTACGACGAGGGGGACATCGTTGTAATTAATATGGATGTTACGAATAACACGAAAAAAAATCTGACAGGTTATGCTCCGGTTAGTCAACTGACAGCTGCTTTGGATGGTGAGACATTGGAGAGAACTTATGTGTCTTCTGATAATCCTGATGCAATTGCTAACCAACAGAAAATTCTACCGGGGGCGTCTGGACAGGCACAGGCAGGATTTGTTTTGCCGGAAGGTGTTACAGAAGGAACTCTTTCACTTGTCTGTGTGGTGGATAGTATAAATAAAAAATCAAAAATCACCCTGTTTGAGGAGGAGATTGATCTTGGAACGGTAGAAAAAATTGTATCCGAGGAGATATACGGGATCACCATTGATCAGAAAAAACTGACCGATGATGGAAACGGAAATCCACTTTTGGTTCTGGATTATACCTTTACCAATAACAGCGATGAAACAACCCGTTTCAGTATGGCAATAGGCGTGAAGGTTTTTCAGGATGGGGTATCTTTAAATAATGCATATCTTCCATACAGGCATCCTCTTAAGGACACGAAGTTAAGTGTGGCAGTATATACAGACATTATGCCGGGAAAATCGATTGCGATCAGAGAGGTATATGCGCTGAATGATGTCGATTCGGATGTTGAACTCAGCTATGTGGATAGATTTTCGTTTGATAATAAGAAAATATGGGAAGAGACCATTGAATTATCTGATGTAGAAACCGTAGTGGCAGAAAGTGCATATGAATTCAAAATGGATGGAATTTATATTGGCTATGCTGATTACGTGGACGGTTATGTGGTAGTTATGGAGGGAGAATTTACCAATAATTCGGAGGAAGTCATTTCTTTCCAATCTGCATTGGATACACAGGCAAGACAGTCCGGTATGGAAATGCAGTACGCTTATGTACCAGGCGCAAGCTTCTATAATATAAACAGTATATCACCGGGGACAACAATTGGAGTTGCTATGGCATGGGAGCTGAACAGTGCAGAGAATGATGTTTCCATTACGGTAATAGACCGGAATAGTTATAATAATATGATAATATTTGATCAAACATATACAATAGAGGAACTTTTAAGAAATGCCCTTAGCGATGCAGATATGGCAGAGTTTGCAGATGAAATGGTTGATAAAAGCATGAAGAAGTTGACCGGGGATTTCAAGAAGGTGTTGTAGCAGTAAAACAGAATGGTGCATGGTACTTTATTGATCGGAATGGATTTTGCAAATAAAAGATAAAGCGTAGTAATATGTTGCGTAACAAATAAATGGAAGAATAATATCGGTAGGATAATAAAAATGATCGAAATTGATTTAAATGAACAGTTTATTATATATGTCGTATATAAAGGATGTGGTAAATGGTACATTTCTGATAAGGAGATTTGGTATTTGGATTATCAAAAAAGAATAGAAGCATATCGGAAAAGAGGATATGAAATCAAAGAAGAATACATTGACGAAGAAAGAAGGGATTTGTTATATGTAGATGAAAAAAATGCCTTACTTTTTTTGAAAAGAATTGAAGAAGATGAATGTTCAACAGGAGACTTAAAAGAATTATTTTTACAAAATCAGGAAGAGGATGATTATATGCCAAGTCTGTATGTTAATTTTGATAAAAAGCTACTTTATTCTGTGTATATGGAACCTGCGTCATATGAACATTATGTACCAGTAGGTTGGATTGGAAAGTTCAAGAAGTTTTTTGATATTATTCCGGAAGAGAAGTGCTATTGGGGAAAATAAGGGCAGCTAGTAGTAAAAATAAGTTTTAGAAGTCATGGGGAAAAGCATGTCAGGACACATTAAATGGAACAGGGTTGGCAGGTTTGGAATAAGTAGTATGCTGCTTCTTGTAATAATGGGATGCGGCCATAATATGAGGATAGAAAATCCAGTTGAGCAAAATACGGTTGAAATACAGAAAGTGGAAGATCATGCAGGAACAATCGTATTGCCGGAGGGGCAATTTTATGAAATCATTAAAAATAATCCCATTGATCAGGATTATAAATGGGAGGATACAGGGGTAGAAGATAGAATTGTGAAGGCTGGCAAATACTATCAGGCGTGGTGCGAAGAAATTGAAAATTCACTGAATCATTTACAAGTATATTTAGATTCCGAAGATTATGAACAGTTGTATTCGTCCTATGTAGGTTGGCAGCAGTATATGAATGGGATGTTCAGTGTTGAGCAATCAATATATTATGTGGGAAGTAAGTATATGGCAAGTTCTGATCTTGCCGGAGGCAGTAGTACTTATCCTGTCGTTATGGAGGTCAAGGCAAGACGGGCGAGAGAATATGCGATCCAGTTAATGGCTTTGGAATATACTTTTTCGCAGGATATACAATTTGTATATAAATGAGAAGAAGTTTAAATTGAATAAAAACAGAAAATCAGCCAATTGCATCAATGAGGTATTATTATAGAATATGGTGTTGAAGCAATGAGAATTACGGGAAATGAGTGCGAAGAAATCCTGCGTGCGAGAGGAGAAGAGGCTACTTGTCCCCTAATTGAGGAAGAACTGCTGGAATGCAGGCAGATACGCCTTAATAATACGAGGAGTATTAAAATAATTATGGAGAACCAAGCATCCCCATGGTTAGGACATTTTGAAGAAGAGGAGAGATTTAGAGAGTATTTTAAGGTTTGACGTATTGCAAAACAAGTGTATGATTTGCAACAAGAGCTAAGAGATTTACAGCAGAGTGGATTGCCATTATATCCTAGCCAAGGTGCAACTGTAGATTTGTGACAACATAGCCCAGAGAGGACTCAATAAATGGACGAAAATAAAATTGTGAGCGTAAAAGCATTATTGTATGATGCCGATACCGATGAAATAAAAAGAATTATTTCTCAAACGGAAGATCAAGAAATTTTATATGTCTATGCTTATAATTATAACTGGGATCATGGTTTTGATATTCCACAAACAGTGTTAGATAATGAAAAATGTGATTTAAGTATAGCATTATTAATTTTTTATAGGGCTGATGGATTAAGTTATTTAGAAGACAAATCTGATAATATTAATTTACCCAAATGGTCTTCTTTTATAAAAAGATTATATGATTCAATATTAACAGGAGAATATCAAAGAGGAGAAATTGAATTTAAAGTACCATTGTCAAAAGTTCAGCTCTTTAAATTGAAAAAAGTAACAACAGAGGAAGAAAATATTTTCACTGAAAATATTGAAGGAAAATGCTTGGATATTGATTTATAGTGTTAAATTATGTAACAAATTTGTTATCGGGAAAAGAAAAATGTGTAATAACAACATTCTGTAACTTCAAGTATGCTGGTAAAAATTGAAAGTTCCGTACTATAATTTTGCCAGCATTTTCTATTAGAGCTTTATTCATGCAACGGTAAGTTGGCGAGTACAAGGACTTGCAGCCATGAAGGGGCCGTCTTGTCGGAAAAGAACTGTGCAAGGTATTTGGCAAGACGATGTGAGTGAAAGTGGGGTGGTTTCAATGAATCAATGTGATTGTGATGAGAGAATAGGAATTGAAATAAATTCATTTGAACTGTATGAGGAACTTAGAAAATTTTTTGAATATCAAGTCCAAGAAGGTGTGTTTTGTGACATACCTGTAGAGTCACCATATTTTTGTGGTTATGGTTTAAAGCCTGAAGAAGTAAAAGATGAATTTAAGTGGTATGCTGATAAGTGGTATAAATGTAAATGTTGTGGAACATTATGGGAATTTCAATATCCTGACTTCCCGGCAAAAGGATTTGTCAGGAAATTTTCTGATGGAAAATATAGAATTAAAGAATAGCATTACGAAGAATAGATTAATTAGTATTATTTTGATGTTTCATTTGATGCAATTGAAGCAATTGGATGTAATCTGGATGGTTCATATTTCAAGGAGTGCTTAGTGGAATATGATATAAATGAAAGAGTATATCCGATTGGAGAAGCCTGTAGAAAGAATTTATTAGTACTAATGACATTAACAGAGTCATTTTATGGTTTCACAGATGGGATATTATTATTTTTTGGTAATTCAGTTGAGGAAATGCTTGATTGTATAGTGGGAGAGAGTAGAAAACCAATAGAAATTGAATAGATGTTAAAAACCTTATTGGCATGGCATGACATGGTATTCCGGCAGTTAAGTCAGAATTGCAGAAAATTATACAGGAGGTTATTGTAATGAATTTTTATATAGGCAATTCAATAGATGAGATTGATGAACAAGATGTCAATATAGAATTTAGTGATGAGTTGATTGACTTTATCTATAAGATGAGTGGATGAGTGTCTTTTGATATGAGTAAATTGTATAAAATTGATCCTTATGATGATGTTGAAGTCTCAAAAAATGATTTGTCCCCAATAGCTAAAATATGCAAATATATATTAGACTCAACGTTGCTTCAGGATTATGAGGAACCAGATGAAGGCAGACAAATGTTACAAGATTTATTAGAGATTATCCAAAAAGCGATGACAAGAGATGTGGGACTGGTTTCAATAGGAGATTGATAATTTGTATTATGTTATGGTTTCGCAGATGGGGGATTATTATTTTGTGGAAATTTGGTTGAGGAAATGCTTGATTGCGTAGTAGGAGAGTGCAGAAAATCAATGGATGCACTATGGACTTTTGAAGTTGTAGGAAAAACACCGTTACAATAGATTTGGAGATAGAAGAATGATAAGAAATGAAGAGTTTATGCAGTTGCGAGAGGCGTATATGGAGCTGGGAAAAATGGTACATAAATATGGATACGGACAATATAACGGGATATTAAGAATTGTTATGGGACAAATTAATTGTATTGACTCGGATGAGAGCAATGATGAAAAAATGAAATACTTGATAGAAAGTTATAGTAAACTGTTTACTTCGAGAGGCGGATTAAGTGATTTCATTATTTATGATACAGATATTCAATTAAGAAATCAGTTGAATGAGAAATATAATGACGAAGTAAAAAGGGTTTGGAACATTATGAAAGACTATATTTAATAATGACTTTGTATAAGAACATCTGAAATTTTAAAGGATATTACTGAACAAGTGAAAAGGGGATATTACAATTGATGCGAGTATTAAACGGCATTTTATCTACAGACAAATGTACAATTAGTGAAAAAGATCAAAAAATAGTTATTATGTCTTCAAATTCAACATTCCCGGAAGATTATGTAGAGGCTGATTATAGTGAAAAGCCAATAAAAATAAAGGAAATACATCGAAGTAATGAAAAAATAATTTTAGAAACAGAAGATGCCGATCGGACATCTTTGGCAGCCTGTGTTCTTGCATTAAGGCTTTTTGGCCCATCCAAAAGAGACGAGACGGTTGAACAATTAAGAATTATGATTAAAGATAATTTCTATGAAGATGCACATCGATTATTAAATACTCACCTTTCGCCGGACAGTTATTCAGTTGGAACAGAATATTATGATAAAGTATCATTAATCGAAACAGGAGATACTGCCGATGTAAAATATCATTCTGAATATTTAGCAAAAGGTGCGGGATTACCTCGGGCATATGCTGTTTTATATAATTATTGTAAAAAGAAGAGTTTTATAGAAGCGTGGTGTATTGAAAATGCAGCCGTAGTGGAGGGGCCTGTGGATGTTAACGAATTAGTGGAATTGTATATGCTTGGCTATATTAAACAAAAGAGGTAATCTGATCATACATTGTCTTAGGAATAGAGCAAAATATAAGGAGAGGTTATGAAACTAGAGCAACTGAATATGACAAAAAGGCAATGCTAGAGGTAAAAAGACCAAAGAGTTGGTTGAAAAGTGTAAGTGCTTTTGCCAATGGTGTTGGTGGTGTGCTTATTTTCGGCATTGCTGATAATGATTCTGTGGTGGGGATTGATGATGTAAAAAAAGCCATGGAAGTTATTAGTGAGCAGATAAAAGTAAAAATGGACCCGGCTCCAGAAGTTTTGTTAAAAGCACATCTTATAGATAGCAAGGAAATCATAACGTTGGAAGTATATCGGGGAGAAGAGACACCTTATTATTATGTGGGCGAAGGGAATTATACGGCCTATGTCAGAATCGGCAATGAGAGTGTAATAGCCACTGCTACAGATCTGAAGAGACTGGTATTGAGAGGAAAAAATAAGACATATGATAGTCTCGTTACAGATTATAGTTTTGATGATTATTCCTTTTCCAAGTTAAAGGCAGCATATTATAAAAAAACGAAGAAAAGCATGGAAATGAAAGATTTTGAATCATTTGGTATTGTTGACAAGAGCGGTATGTTAACAAATGCCGGTGCGTTGCTTGCTGATGAATCGCCTATTTATTGCTCAAGACTATTTTGTACCAGATGGAATGGTATTGATAAAGCATCAGGGGTCATTGATGCATTGGATGATGAGGAGTATACAGGAAGTCTTATATTACTCTTGGAAGAAGGTATGAGCTTTGCACGCAGAAATTCAAAGAAAATGTGGAGAAAAGAGTCTGATAGACGAGTAGAATATCCAGAGTATCCAGAGAGGAGTATTTTTGAAGGACTGGTTAATGGATTAGTACACCGTGATTATTTAGACATGGGAAGTGAAGTTCATATTGACATTTTTGATGACCGTTTGGAATATATTCACCAGGCGGGATGTATGATGGGACACAAAAAATTGGTAAAAGAGGGTAAAATAGTTCGGGTGGATGGAAAACGGGATGGTTATTGGAAAATTTTGTGAATTTATGGAAAACAGTGATTTTGCGGATGGCGCAGAAAAATTTGAATTGTAGTCAAATAATTGATAGATTAAATGAATTAATAAAGAAGTCTTTTTCATCTGATGACAAAAGCCGGCGACTTGTTTTAAGATCATCGGCTTTTGGTGTATAAAAATCTTTTTTCAGATGCACATTTCATGAAATTTTCACAGTTCGTTTATTTCTTTTTATGGAATAATCGAAAGAGCTGTGCTACAATAAAAAACGATATGTCAGGTGTAATTATTCAGTACAGGTCGAGGCATTTACTGCCAAGACCGTAAGAAAATGATTCAGTAATGCAAAATCCCATCGGCGAAGCCGATTTGAAATGGATTTTGCATCATAACTGTGAAGGTACTGAACAGTTATAATCAGGTTTCAAAAGAGGAGAACGGAAAACAATTATGAGAGTGGGATTTGATAATGAAAAATATCTGCAAATGCAGTCAGAGCATATAGAAGAACGTATTAATAAATTTGGCGATAAGCTTTATCTGGAATTTGGAGGAAAATTATTCGATGACTTTCACGCATCCAGAGTGCTCCCGGGCTTTGAGCCGGATAGTAAGCTGCGTATGCTGATGAAGCTGGCAGACCGTGCGGAGATCGTCATTGTTATAAATGCAGCCGATATTGAGAAGAATAAAGTACGTGGTGATCTTGGAATCACCTATGATGTCGATGTACAGCGTCTGATGAAGGAGTTTGAAAGCAGGGGGCTGTATGTGGGCAGTGTTGTTTTGACCCATTATACCGGTCAGGCAGCAGCAGATGCATTTAAAGCGAAGCTTGAGAAGAAGGGTGTGAGGGTTTACCTTCATTATATTATTGAAGGTTATCCTTCTAATATTAATAAGATTGTCAGTGACGAGGGCTTTGGTAAGAATGAATATATTGAAACCACCCGTCCGCTTGTGGTGGTAACAGCACCCGGACCGGGAAGCGGTAAGATGGCCACCTGTCTTTCCCAGTTATACCATGACAATAAGCGTGGTATTAAGTCCGGCTATGCAAAGTATGAGACTTTTCCGATCTGGAACATTCCGTTGAAGCATCCGATTAACCTTGCCTATGAAGCAGCGACAGCAGACTTAAATGACGTGAACATGATTGACCCGTTCCATCTGGAGGCTTATGGTGTGACAACGGTCAACTACAACCGTGACATTGAGATCTTCCCGGTATTAAGCGCTATTTTTGAAGGAATCTACGGAGAGTGTATTTACAAGTCTCCTACCGATATGGGTGTAAACATGGCAGGAAACTGTATCATTGATGATGAAGCCTGCTGTGAAGCCTCCAATATGGAGATTATCCGTCGCTATTATACAGCTCTGAATAACGTGGTAAACGATAAGGGCAGCGAAAACGAAGTATATAAGATTGAACTGCTGATGAAGCAGGCAAAGATTACGACCGATGACCGTAAGGTGACCGTAGCAGCAAACCAGCGTGCAGAAAAGCTTGGTGTTCCCACTGCAGCGATTGAACTGCAGGATGGTACGATTATTACGTCAAAGACTTCCGATCTGCTCGGTGCATCGGCAGCATTACTGCTGAATGCATTAAAGGCATTAGGCGGTGTGGATCACGATACGCATCTGATTTCTCCGGAAGCGATTGAGCCGATTCAGGTGTTAAAAACGAAATATTTAGGTGGAAAGAATCCGCGTCTGCATACCGATGAGGTGCTGATTGCATTAAGTATTTCCGCACTTACCGATGAGAATGCACAGAAGGCGTTAGAGCAGCTTCCCAGGCTTAAAGGATGTCAGGTGCATACCTCGGTGATGCTTTCCAATGTGGATATTAAGACATTCAAGAAATTAGGGGTGGATTTAACAAGTGAACCCCGTAAGGAAAGAGGATTTTAAATGAACGATCAGAATTTGAATCAGTTTGACGGGGGACTGGGCGGAGGAGATAATTCCTCCGGCGATAAGGGAAACGGAGGAGGACCTTCCAAGAATCCCAAGAAACAGAATATTATTCTGTTTGTGATTGCAGCGTTGATTTCCCTGTTGCTGGTCAGCGCCTTTATGAATTTCATGACCGGATCTTCCGAGAGGGAGATCAGCTATAATGAATTCATTCAGATGCTTGATGAGAATAAGGTAGCATCAGTTACGATTGACTCAGACCGGATTTATATTCAGCCGAAGGTCGAGCAGAGCCAGCAGAATCCGTTGATGAATCTGTATGGAATGAGCTCCGGTGTGACCTTCTATACCGGTAAAATCGAGGATAATGATACCCTGACGAACCGTCTCTTAGAGCACAGTGATGTGGAAGTGAAGGGCAAGGTGGCAGATGGCTCCGGTGCAATTCTGGGCTTCCTGCTTACCTATGTATTTCCGTTCCTTCTGATGTGGGTATTGTTAAGCTTCCTGTTCCGTAAGATGAGCAAGGGCGGCGGTCCCATGGGTGTTGGAAAGAGTAATGCGAAGGTTTATGTGCAGAAGGAAACCGGAATTACCTTTAAGGATGTAGCCGGTGAGGATGAAGCGAAGGAGTCCCTGCAGGAGGTTGTGGACTTCCTGCATAACCCGATGAAATATGCCTCGATCGGTGCAAAGCTCCCCAAGGGAGCACTGCTTGTCGGACCTCCCGGAACCGGTAAAACCTTACTGGCCAAGGCAGTGGCCGGAGAAGCAAAGGTGCCGTTCTTTTCCCTTTCCGGATCAGACTTTATTGAATTGTATGTCGGTGTCGGAGCTTCCCGTGTAAGAGATCTGTTTAAGGAAGCAACCAAGAACGCACCATGTATTATTTTTATCGATGAAATAGATGCCATTGGACGGAGCCGTGACAATAAATACGGCGGGGGCAATGAGGAACGTGAGCAGACGCTGAACCAGCTGCTCTCTGAGATGGATGGTTTCGATACGTCCAAGGGTATTCTGGTACTGGGCGCTACGAACCGTCCAGAGATTCTGGATAAGGCACTTCTTCGTCCGGGACGTTTTGACCGTAGAATTATTGTAGATAAGCCGGACTTAAAGGGACGTGTAGAGATCCTGAAGGTTCATGCGAAGGATGTACATCTGGATGAAAGTGTGGATCTGGATGCGATTGCACTGGCTACAAGCGGTGCGGTTGGTGCGGATCTTGCCAATATGATTAATGAAGCGGCCATTATGGCGGTGCAGCATGGCAGGGAATATGTTTCCCAGAAGGATCTGTTTGCAGCCGTAGAACAGGTGCTTGTCGGTAAGGAAAAGAAAGACCGTATTATGAGCAGGGAAGAGCGTAAGATTGTTTCTTACCATGAGGTCGGGCATGCACTGATCAGTGCATTACAGAAAAATTCCGAACCGGTACAGAAAATTACCATTGTTCCCAGAACAATGGGTGCTCTTGGCTATGTTATGCATGTGCCAGAAGAAGAGAAGTATCTGCAGACGAAGGAAGAGCTTCATGACCGTCTGGTAAGCCTGCTTGGAGGACGTGCAGCTGAAGAGCTGATTTTTGGCAATGTTACAACGGGCGCAGCGAACGATATTGAACAGGCAACGAATATTGCCACCAACATGATTACCCGTTTCGGTATGAGCGACCGGTTTGGTCTGATGGGGCTTGCAACCGTGGAAAGTGAGTATCTGGGAGGCGGTGCAAGACTGACCTGCAGCGACCGTACCGCAGCCGATGTGGATACCGAGGTCATGAATCTGTTAAAGCAGTGCTATGATGAAGCGAAGGAAATGCTTGCCGGAAACCGGGAACTGATGGATAAGCTGGCAGCACATCTGATCGAGAAGGAAACCATCAGCGGTAAGGAATTCATGAAGATTTACCGTGAAGAGAAAGGACTTCCTGATCCGGAGGAAAAGAAGGAGCAGGAACAGACTGCGGAAAATTCTACAGAAACCACGGTGGAGGCAAAGACAGAGCCTGCAGCAGAACCGGCCCAGCCGCCGGTGCAGGCACAGGAGGACGCACAGAAGGAACCACAGAATGCCGTGGAACCACAGATAAAAGAGACTCAGAATTCTGCAGAACCACAGGAACCGAAGGCAGTCCAGAATCCGGCAGAGCCACAGGTACAGAATCTGGAGTCAGCCCCGAAACAGCCAACATCTGCAGCAGGTAATTCAGAGGGATCACCCAGGGGAAGATTTTCCAATGTGCCGTCTGACCGGGTGTAGAAGAGAAAGTATAATAATAGAAAGAATGCAGCCGTAAGTCGGAAGACATGCGGCTGTTTTGTGCAGAGCACTTAGTGAAAGCAAGCCAAAGGCGCAGCTTGAACTTAGGTGCGAGCCAGTCCGGAACACTTAACGAGAGCAAGCCAAAGGCGCAGCACGAGTTTAGTGAGAGGGACAAGCAGAGACAGAGAGAGAATACGATGTTTGACTTTCAGGAAGAATTAAAAAAGCTCCCGCACAGTCCCGGAGTTTATATCATGCATGATGCCCAGGATGAAATCATCTATGTGGGAAAGGCCATTGATCTTCACAACCGTGTCAGGTCTTATTTTCGTAAGATCGTGGGAAGAGGCCCGCAGATTGACAAGATGGTTTCTCTGATTGCGCGGTTTGAATATATTGTTACGGATTCCGAGCTTGAGGCACTGGTATTAGAGAACAATCTGATCAAGGAAAACAGCCCGAAGTACAATACCATGCTTAAGGATGATAAGACCTATCCATACATCAAGGTGACACTCGGAGAGGATTATCCGCGGGTGTTGTTCAGCCGTCAGATGAAAAAGGACCGTTCACGGTACTTTGGGCCATATACCAGTGCGGCAGCAGTCAAGGATACAATTGATCTGATTAATAAGCTGTATCAGCTGCGGACCTGTAATAAGGTTCTTCCGCGTGATTTCGGGATCGACCGCCCGTGTCTCAATTTTTATATTCATCAGTGTGTAGCGCCCTGTCAGGGACTGGTCAGTAAGGAAGAGTATGGCGAACGGGTAAAGAAAGCATTAAATTTTCTGAATGGAGATTATCAGGAAACATTGAAGGATCTGAATGCCAAAATGCAGCAGGCATCCGAAAATCTGGAATTTGAGGAGGCGGCCCGTTACCGGGATCTGTTTAACAGTGTGAAACAGATTTCAGAGAAGCAGAAGATCACCGATTTTGATGGAGAAGATAAGGATATTATCGCACTGGCGGTTGAGACAGAGGATGCGGTAGTCCAGGTGTTCTTTGTCCGCGGAGGCAGACTCATCGGCAGGGAGCATTTTTATATGACGCATGTGTCACAGACGCCGAAGGAACAGATTCTGCAGGATTTTGTGAAGCAGTTTTATGCGGGAACTCCGTTTGTGCCGAGAGAAATCATGCTGCAGACGGATATTGAGGACCGGGAAGTGATTGAACAGTGGCTGACAGGAAGACGTGGCTCGAGAGTATATTTACGCGTCCCAAAGATTGGCTCAAAAGAAAAACTCGTGGAGCTTGCAGCAAGAAATGCGGAACTGATTCTGAGTAAGGACAAGGAGCGGATCCGTAGGGAAGAAGGGCGTACGATTGGCGCAGTGAAGGAGATTGCATCGCTCCTGTCCCTTTCGAATATATCCCGTATGGAGGCTTACGACATTTCCAACATCAGCGGCTTTGCGAATGTCGGTTCCATGGTGGTGTTTGAAAAGGGAAAACCCAAACGCAGCGACTATCGTAAGTTTAAGATTAAAACCGTGTCAGGACCCGATGATTATGCATGTATGCGTGAAGTACTGACAAGGCGTTTCCTGCATGGTATGGAGGAGCAGAAGGAGCTGGAGGAACAGAATAAGGATGCAGAGCTTGGCAGCTTTACGAAATTTCCGGATCTGCTGATGATGGATGGTGGTAAGGGTCAGGTGAATATTGCATTGCAGGTGCTTGAGGAACTGCAGCTTGATATTCCGGTCTGTGGTATGGTGAAGGATGATAACCATAATACGAGGGGACTTTATTATCAGAATGAAGAGATCCCGATTGACCGCCGCAGCGAGGGCTTTAAGCTGATTACGAGAATTCAGGATGAGGCGCACCGCTTTGCGATTGAATTTCACCGGTCACTCCGTTCCAAATCGCAGGTACATTCGGTACTGGATGAGATTCCGGGAGTCGGACCTGCCAGAAGAAAGGCATTGATGCGGCATTTTCGCTCCATAGAAGAAATCCGCGCTGCCGAAGTGGAGGAGCTGCTTGCCGTGGATGGAATGAACCGCCCTGCCGCCGAAAGAATTTATCAGTTCTTCCGCAAGGAAAAATCATCAGAACAAAATCTCTAATTGTCTAAGAATTATGGATATGATATGATAAAAGCGTTGAACAGCATCACTTTTGGGTAGCTGCTGTGATATTCAATACGAAGGGAGTATGGGTATGGCAAGTGTAAAGCTGGAAAAAATTGTTGAGAAGATGAAGCTGGAGAATCTGACTCCGGAACTGGATATTTCCAAGATTAAGATTAAACAGCCGGATATTAACCGTCCGGCATTGCAGATGGCGGGTTACTTTGAGCATTTTGAAGATACACGTCTGCAGATTATCGGTTTTGTAGAATATACCTACATGGAGGGCTTACCGCAGGCACGTCAGAAGGAGATCTTCACCAGACTTCTTTCCTATGACATTCCGGCAATTATTTTCAGCCGTGAGCTTCAGCCCAATCCATTGTTTTTGGAGATCGCACTGGAACACAAGATTCCGCTTTTTTCCACGAAAAAGGCAACCTCTTCCTTTATGGCAGAGATTATCCGCTGGCTGAATGTAATGCTGGCGCCCTGTATTTCCGTGCACGGTGTTCTGGTGGATGTCTTCGGTGAAGGCGTTCTGATTACCGGTGAAAGCGGAATCGGTAAATCCGAGGCAGCCCTGGAGCTGATTAAGAGAGGCCACCGTCTGGTGACAGATGATGCCGTTGAAATCCGTAAGGTATCCGATGATACCCTCGTTGGTTCTGCACCGGATATTACGAAGCACTTTATCGAACTTCGTGGTATCGGTATCATTGATGTCAAGACATTATTCGGTGTATCAAGTGTTAAGGATACCCAGAACATTGACCTGGTAATCCGTCTGGAGGATTGGGACAAGGAGAAGGAATACGACCGTCTCGGACTGGAAGAAGAATATACCGAATATCTTGGCAATAAGGTGGTGTGCCACAATATTCCGATCCGTCCCGGACGTAACCTGGCAGTCATCTGTGAGTCAGCCGCAATCAACCATCGTCAGAAGAAGATGGGTTACAATGCCGCACAGGAATTGTACCGCCGTGTACAGGAATCCCTCACAAGAAGACGTGATGAGGACGAAGACGAATAAAGAGTGGATATTCCCAACGGATACACATATTTATAAGAAAATAACATAAGAATAAAGAGAGGTATGGAAACAATGAGTCAGTATGTATTTGGTGTTGATATTGGTGGAACGACCGTAAAGCTTGGATATTTTGATACAGAGGGCAACGTTCTTGATAAGTGGGAGATTCCTACAAGAAAAGAAGATAACGGAAGCAGGATTCTTCCGGATGTCGCTGCCAGCATTGAGAAGAAGATTAAGGATGCAGGAATTGACCGTAAGGATGTGGCCGGTGTCGGTGTCGGGGCACCGGGACCGGTTGACAGCGAAGGTGTCATCTATAAGACTGCAAATCTTGGATGGGGTGTATTCAGTATCAAAGAAACTCTGGAAAATATCTTAAAGCTCCCTGTTATGGCAGGTAATGATGCCAATGTTGCTGCGCTTGGTGAAATGTGGAAGGGCGGCGGACAGGGCTATAAGGATCTTGTCGTTGTTACACTTGGAACCGGTGTCGGCGGCGGTATCATTGTCAATGGAAAGATGCTCACAGGTGCAAACGGAGCCGGTGGTGAGATTGGACATATTCATGTGGAGGATGACGAGCAGGAGGCCTGCGGCTGTGGAAACAGGGGATGTCTGGAACAGTATTCCTCTGCAACAGGTGTTACCCGTCTTGCAAAGCGCAAGCTGGAAAAGACCACACAGGATTCTGTTCTGCGCACAACCACACTTTCTGCAAAGAGTGTATTTGATGCAGTAAAGGCAAAGGATCCGGTTGCAATGGAGATTGCAGAGCAGTTCGGACAGTATCTTGGAGAAGGACTTGCAGCAATTGCCTGTGTAACCAACCCGGAAGCCTTTGTTATTGGCGGCGGTGTATCCAAGGCAGGCTCTGTTCTCATTGATTATATCAGGCCTTACTATCAGAAGGCGGTTTTCCATGCAGACAGGGATGTGAAGTTTGAGCTTGCAACACTGGGAAATGACGCCGGTATTTACGGAGCAGCCAAGCTGGTATTGGACCGTTAGTATCAAATAAGAAAAGTGACATGCAGGAGTGCGATTTGGAACTTATAAATGAAGCAGTTTATGAATATATCAGTCAATATGTAGATCCGCAGGATATTCTTAAGAACGAACCGATGAGCCGCCACACGACCTTCTGTGTGGGAGGTGAAGCGGAAGCCTTCTTACGGATCCGCAATAAGGAACAGCTGGAAAAGCTGATTCCATATTTTAAGCTGGCTGAGCTCCCGTATTTTGTTATCGGAAACGGAAGTAATCTTCTGGTCGGGGACAAAGGCTATCATGGTATCATTCTTTATCTTGGAGACGGGATGGATCAGATTCAGGTGGATGGGAACAGATTGACGGTTCAGGCAGGATGTCTTATGTCCAGGATTGCCCGGGAGGCCTGTGAACATGCCCTGACCGGTTTTGAATTTGCATCCGGAATTCCGGGATCCATCGGAGGCGGCGTGGTGATGAATGCCGGTGCATATGATGGAGAACTCGGGCAGATTGTCACGAAGGTGTGGGTCATGAATGAAGAAGGTGAAATCCTTGTCCTTAATAATCAGGATATGGAATTCGGGTATCGCACCAGCGTGATTAAGAAGCGCCCCTTTATTGTGGTGCAGGTAGAGATGGAGCTGCAGCCGGGCAATCAGGAAGAGATTGCAGCGAAGATGACAGAGCTGAACCGGCGCCGCAGGGATAAGCAGCCGTTGCAGTATCCAAGTGCCGGAAGCACCTTTAAGCGGCCACAAGGCTATTTTGCCGGCAAACTCATTATGGATGCGGGGTTACGGGGCTATTCAATCGGAGGAGCCTGTGTTTCCGAAAAGCACTGTGGTTTTATTATTAACAAAAACCATGCTTCGGCAGCAGATGTGGCAGAGGTGATCTGCGAAGTGCAGGAGCGTGTGAAAGAGAAATTCGGTGTCACTCTGGAGACAGAAGTGATTTTATTGGGAGATTTTTAATATGCGTTTTGTAATTGTTACCGGTATGAGCGGTGGAGGAAAAAGTACAGCACTTCGTATGCTGGAGGATGCAGGGTTTTATTGTGTAGACAATCTTCCGGTTCTTCTGATCGAGAAGTTTGTGGAACTGATTGCCATGCCTAACAGCGAGGTTACCAAGGTGGCGCTTGGCCTTGATGTACGTGCGGACCAGTCCTTTGAAGATGTAGAGAAGATTCTGCATAAGCTCCGCGACAATGGCTACTCTTTCGAAATCCTTTTTATGGAAGCGGGAGATGCCGAGCTTTTAAAGCGTTACAAGGAAACAAGACGTGTTCATCCGCTTTCACCGGATGGACGGATTGAGGATGGAATCCGCAGGGAGCGGGAAATCCTTAAGAATATGAAAAGTCAGGCGGATTATGTCATTGATACCTCCCGCCTTTTGACGAGAGAATTAAAGGAGGAGCTGGATCGTATTTTCGTGCGGAATGAGAATTACAACAGCCTGATGGTGACGATCCTTTCCTTTGGATTCAAACATGGTATCCCGGCGGATGCGGATCTGGTATTTGATGTACGTTTTCTGCCGAATCCCTTTTATATTGAAGAACTGAAATACAAAACCGGAAATGACAGAGAAGTACAGGATTATGTCATGAGCTTTGAAGAGGCACATATTTTCATTGACAAGCTGACAGACATGGTTAAATTCCTGATTCCCAATTATGTGAAGGAAGGAAAGTATCAGCTTGTGATCGGAATCGGCTGTACCGGAGGCAAACACCGCAGCGTGACACTGGCAAACCGTCTCTATGAGGAGCTGAAGGATCAGGGCGATTACGGGCTTAAAATTGCGCATCGTGATGTGGGACAGGGTATTTAGGAGAGAAGCATGTCATTTTCGTTACAAGTGAAGGAAGAGCTGGAAAACGTGGTGCCGGGAGCCAGACATTGTCAGCTTGCTGAACTGGCGGCACTTGTCACTTATGGATGTGTTCTGAAACATGACAGCTCCGGCACACAAATTGAGCTAAAGTCTGAAAACGAGATAATAGGCAGAAAGTACTTTACATTACTGAAAAAAACCTTTATGATAGAGGCGTGTGCGGATAAAATACTGCAGGCGTTAAAAATGTTAGATGAATCGGGCAAGCCTCTTTTTCCATTGGAAGGGGTGAACCGGATGCTGCTGAAGCAGAGCTGTTGTAAGAGAGCCTGTTTGCGGGGAGTATTTCTATGTGCAGGTTCCATGAGTGACCCGAAGAAGGGGTATCATCTGGAATTTGTCTGTGAACAGGAGAAGCAGGCACAGCAGATCCGGGAAATGATAGCAGATTTTGAACTGGAAGCAAAAATTATTTGCAGAAAGAAGCACTATGTAGTATATATGAAGGAAGGGGCGGCAATCGTTGATCTGTTGAATGTCATGGGAGCACGTCTGTCCTTAATGTATCTGGAAAACCTCCGTGTAGAAAAGGAGGTTCGTAATTCGGTAAACCGTAAGGTGAACTGTGAGGCAGCAAATATCACGAAAACGGTGAATGCTGCTAGCAGGCAGATTGAGGATATTCTTTATCTGCAGAAGCATTACGGAATGGAAAAACTGCCGGAGAACCTGCGTGAAATGGCGGAAATTCGATTGGAATATCCGGAAAGTTCATTGCAGGAGCTCGGGAAGTTCCTTAATCCGCCGGTAGGGAAGTCCGGCGTCAATCATAGATTACGCAAACTGAGTGAACTTGCCGATAAGATTAGGGTTTAAAGGAGGAGAATATTATGTTGGAGAAATCGATCAAACCTCAGTTGGATGGACAACTGGAGGCAAGACCCATTGCGATGCTGGTACAGGTTGCAAGCCAGTATGACAGCACGGTTTATCTGGAAACCGAAGGAAGAAGGGTTAATGCGAAGAGTATTATGGGTATGATGAGCCTTGCCGCAAGCCTTGGAACAGAAATCAGGATTATTACAGACGGATCTGACGAAGAACAGGCGATGGCTGGCATGGAGGCTTATTTAAGCAATCCTGAAGGTAAATAATGAAGTAAGAAGGCCATTGTGTTGTCGGGGGGCAATACAGTGGTTTTTTTGTGAGAGGGACAAGTAGAGTGTGATCAGTCTGGATGGGAGATAAGGGCAATGAATGAATGGAACCAGAAGAAAAAGCTTCTGTTTATATATAACCCGAGAGCCGGAAAGGAAAAGATCCGGAGCAATTTTTTAGACATTATTGATATTTTTGCAAAGGCAGATTATGAAATTACGGTGTATCCGACACAGTCACAGGGAGACGGGAGAAAGGCAGTTGTAGAACGGAAAAAGAAATTCTTTGATCTGATCGTCTGCTGTGGAGGGGATGGCACGCTTGATGAAGTGGTGAGCGGCATGATGTACAGCAGTGAAAAGCTGCCAATCGGGTATGTTCCTGCAGGGAGTACGAATGATTTTGCATCAAGTCTTGGAATTCCGGGAAGAATGAAAGCAGCAGCCTCCTCCATTGTGAACGGCCGCCGGTTTTCCTGTGATGTGGGGGCATTCAACGAAGATTATTTTATCTATATTGCGGCATTTGGTCTGTTTACCGAGGTTTCCTATGCAACGAGGCAGGATATGAAAAATGTCCTCGGACATATGGCTTACCTGCTGGAAGGAGTGAAGAGTCTTTCCAACATTAAGGCTTATGATCTGAAAGTCGAAAGTGAAGACTTCTCTGTAGAGGGAAGCTTTTTATACGGAATGGTGACAAATTCGGTGTCTGTAGGCGGCTTTAAGAATATCACCGGCAAGAATGTACAGCTCGATGATGGTGAATTCGAGGTAACCCTGATTAAGAAACCTAATACGGCCATGGAAGTAAATCAGATTATGTCAGCTCTGGTCAATCGTGACATCAGTACAGAGAGCATGTACTGCTTTAAGACGAAGGCCCTGACAATTACCTCGAAGGAGGGAGTTGCCTGGACACTGGACGGAGAGTATGGAGGGATTCATAATAAGGTCGAAATCCGGAATGAAAAGCAGGCTTTGCAGATTATTGTCCCTGAGCCAATCTGTACAAACCGGCAGCTTATGAATGGGCTTGGCTGAACTGTTACTAATTTTGGAAGAAATATTCATTTTTTAGTTCCCATTTTGTGGGGAATCGGTTATAATGAGTGAGGTTGAATAAGTTATAACAAACCTATAAAGTATACAATAAAGAAAGGATGAACAAAAATGGCATTAGTTACTACTACCGAAATGTTCAAGAAAGCTTATGATGGCGGCTATGCAATCGGTGCTTTCAATGTGAACAACATGGAAATCGTGCAGGGTATTACAGAAGCAGCCGGCGAGCTGAAGAGCCCTGTTATTCTTCAGGTTTCAAAGGGAGCTCGTGCATACGCTAATCATACTTACTTAGTTAAGTTAGTAGAGGCAGCTGTTATCGAGAATCCTGACATCCCGATCGCACTTCACCTTGATCATGGTGACAGCTTCGAGTTATGTAAGTCCTGTATCGATGGCGGATTTACTTCCGTTATGATCGATGCATCCTCCAAGTCTTTCGAAGACAATATCGCAATTACCAAGCAGGTTGTTGAATATGCACACGCTCATGGCGTTGTTGTAGAAGCAGAACTTGGTACACTTGCCGGTATTGAAGATGAAGTTGTTGTAGAAGCTGGTAAGGAAGCATATACCCATCCGGAAGAAGTAGAAGAGTTCGTTGACAGAACAGGTTGTGACTCTCTTGCAATTGCAATCGGTACTTCTCATGGTGCATACAAGTTCACTGCTGCTCAGTGTACACGTAATGCAGATGGTATCCTTGTTCCCCCTCCACTTCGTTTCGACGTTCTGGAAGAGTGTATTAAGAGATTACCCGGATTCCCGATCGTACTTCATGGTTCTTCTTCCGTTCCTCAGGAATTCGTTAAGATGGTTAACCAGTACGGCGGAAACATGCCTGATGCAGTTGGTATTCCGGAAGAACAGCTTCGTAAGGCTGCTGAACTTGCTGTATGTAAGATCAACATTGACTCCGATATCCGTCTTGCAATGACAGGTAACATTCGTAAGTACTTTGCAGAGCATCCGGATCATTTCGATCCCCGTCAGTACTTAAAGCCGGCTCGTCAGGCTGTTAAGGACATGGTAGCTCACAAGATTCAATATGTACTTGGATCTGAAGGAAAGGCTTGATTGAGCTGATTTCAGACAGATTCAATAAACGAAAAGCAAAAAGAAAGGTGTTGTCCATTGGACAGCACCTTTTTGAACCATACCTGTACACTTAGCGAAAGCAGGTTGAAAACGCAGCCTGAGTTTAGTGTAGCATAATATCCCAATATCGCAACTATTCAGAACCTCATTCGTAAAACCGCTGCTAACGCAACGTAGTTTACCTCATGTGGTTACTTCG
>CDZG01025614.1_pt1 | contig 72079 bp, 69 predicted proteins | sample 557741 | NCBI WGS metagenome assembly CDZG01 (sample SAMEA3182086, study PRJEB8094) | gut metagenome | biome: human; feature: gut; material: Stool; isolation source: human stools | place: Canada | collected 2013-01-21
CGATGGTCTCGGGCACGGTGGACATACCGACCGCGTCGGCGCCGAGCACGCGCGCGGCGCGGACCTCGGCGGGCGTTTCAAACTGCGGGCCGGGGAAATACATATAGACACCCTCGCGCAGAGGGATTTTGTGCGCCGTTGCCGCTTCATGGGCGAGGGCGCGCAGACGCGGGGTGTAGACGGAGGACATATCGGGAAAGCGGGTGCCGAACTCCTCAAGGTTGGGGCCGCGGAGGGGACCGAAGTCGAAGAGCTTGATGTGATCGGAGAGGAGCATCAGCTCACCCACGTTCCAGTCGGTGTTGACGCAGCCGGCGGCGTTGGTGACGAAGAGCGTCTTTGCGCCGAGCAGGCGCACGACGCGCACGGCGTAAGCCGCCTCGGCCATGGTGTAGCCCTCGTAGCAGTGCATCCGGCCCTGCATGACCGCGACGCGCCTGCCGCGGAGCGTGCCGAACACGAAGCGCCCCTTATGACCGGGGGCGGTGGAGGGACGGAAATGGGGCACCTCGCCGTAATCGACGAAAATCGGGTCCTCGACCCTGTCGCCGAGGAAGCCGAGCCCGCTGCCGAGGATCAGCAGCGCCTCGGGCGTGAAGCCGTTGAGGCGGGTGCGGAGAAAATCCGCGCTTTCGCAGTAGCTTGAGTAGGTCATGTATGTTCCTCCGGTTCGCGATAGAAGTCCGCAAAGGCGGCAAGGTTGGCGCTGCGCTTCTCCGCGAGGTCAATGTACTCGCGGGGGTATTTGGCGTTGAAGGCGCGGCGGATCAGCCCGCCGCCGACCATCTTGGTCGAGCCGCCTGCGCCGAGGGAGAGGATGGAGTGCAGCTCCTCCATGATGTAGATGTTGTAAAGGCCCTCGCCGCCGGGGCGCGTCCAGCCGACGTTTTCAAAGCTGCCGGACATATACTTCTGGCGGTAGAGGTAGTAGGGCTCAAAGCCATGTTTACGCAGCGTAGGGTCGGCATAGTCCAGCATTTCGGCGACTTCATCTGCGGACGGGATGCGGCTGCCCTCAAGCGTGATGCGGCTGCCCTTTTTGAGGGACAGCGTGTGGACGGTGATGTTGTCCGCGCCCATGGAGAGCACCTCGTCGAGGCTGCGGCGGAAGCCCTCGGGCGTGTCCTCGGGAAGACCGGCGATGAGGTCCATGTTGACGTGGGGGAAGCCTGCGGCCATCACCTCGCGCATGGCGCGGCGGATGTCGTCCGCCGTGTGGCGGCGGCCGATGGCGGCAAGGACGCGGTCCTCCATCGTCTGGGGGTTGACGGAAACGCGGGTGACGCCGTGTGCGCGGAGGACGGCGAGCTTTTCGGGGTCGATGGTGTCGGGGCGGCCCGCCTCGATGGTGGACTCCGCAAGGGAGGTGAAATCGAAGCTCCGCTCGAGCCTTGTGAGCAGACGGTCCATCTGCTCCGCCGTGAGCGTGGTCGGCGTGCCGCCGCCCATGTAGAAGGACTTGATATGCAGGCCGAGGGAGCGGACCATCGCGCCCGCCTGCTCGATCTCGTCGAAGAGGGCGGCGAGGTAGGGCTCGACGAGGGCGAAGGACTTCTCCACGCTCTGCGCGACGAAGCTGCAGTAGGCGCAGCGGGTCGGGCAGAACGGGATGCCGACGTAGAGCGAGATGTCGTTCGGCTTGAGGTCGTTCTGCACGCGAAGTCCCGTTTCGGCGGCCTCAAGCGCGAGGCGGGCGCGCTGCGGCGTGACGGAGTAGACCTCCTCAAGCTCGGTGAGGACGGCGGCGGGAGCCTTCCCCTCGCGCAGGAGCGAGACGGCGACCTTGCTCGGGCGCACGCCGGTGAGGCTGCCCCATGCGGGGGTGACGCCAAGGACCTCCTTCGCCGCGCGGAAGAAGCTCAGGCCCAGCGCGTGACGGCGCTGCCCTTCCTTTTCGTAGTCCGTGCCGGAGAGGGGATAGCTGTAGCAGTCGGCGGCGGCTTTGCCGCCGCAGCGCAGCTCGGTGGTGACGCAGACGCTGTCCGCGTCCTCGGTCAGCGTGATGCGCGCCGCGCTCGCGTCCTCGTCCGTGACGGGACCGTAGACGGGCCGCTCGTCGGGAAAGAGGGTGAGCAGGCTCTGCTCGACCGCGTATTTTTCATCATGCCCAATGAGCTCGAGCTTCATAAGGGTGTGCGCTCCTTTTTATCGTAATGCCTGACGGATAAAGGGATTATACTGCTTCTCGCGCGCGAGGGCGGTGGAGTCCATGTGGCCGGGGTAAACGGTGTAGTCGCCCTCCAGCCGGCCGAGGCGGCGCAGGGAGGCAAGCATTTCCATCGGGTCGCCGCCGGGAAGATCGGTGCGGCCGCAGGAGCCGGCAAAGAGCGTGTCGCCGACGAAGAGGGCATCGCCGACCTTGAGCGTGACGCTGCCGGCGGTGTGGCCGGGGGTGTAGAGGACGGAGATCGTCAGCGAGCCGAGGGGGAGCGTATCGCCCTCATCGTAATAGTTCAGGCTGTCGATGACGCCCTCGAGCGGATAGTGGTAGATGCCGGAGCCGTTCGCGTCAAGGCGGTGGATATAGACCGCGGCCGCGGGATAGCGCTTGTGCATGGCGGGTGCGGCGAGCGTGTGGTCGCGATGGCCGTGGGTGAGGAGGATATAGCGCAGCGTGACACCCTCGCGCCCGATGAGGGCGGAGAGCTCGTCGGGGGAATCGGCGGGGTCGATGAGCGCGGCCTCGCGCGTGGCTTCGTCGATGAGCAGGTAGCAGTTGGTGCCGAGCTCGCCGACGACGGTGGTGATGACTTTCATAAAACTGACCTCCGTTCGGTTACTTGGGGGCTTCCAGATCCTTCGTGTCCACGATGAGGGTGAAGGGACCGTCGTTGACGGAATCGACCGCCATGTAGGCGCCGAATTCGCCGGTCTCGACATGATAGCCCTTGGCGCGGACGAGGGAGACGAATTTTTCGTAGAGGGGGATGGCGGTCTCGGGGCGGGCGGCGTTCAGAAACTCGGGGCGGCGGCCCTTGCGGCAGTTGCCGTAGAGCGTGAACTGCGAAACGATCATGATCTCGCCGCCGACCTCGTCGAGCGTGAGGTTGATCTTGCCGTCGGCGTCTTCAAAAAGACGGAGCGAGCAGAGCTTGTCGGCAAGCTTGACGGCCTGGGCCTCGGTATCGTCGTGTGTGACGGCGAGGAGGATGAGAAAGCCCCTGCCGATGGAGCGCGTTTCCCGCTCGTCGATGGTGACGCTGACGCGCCGGACACGCATGAGGACTGCTTTCATGGCGGTTCTCCTTATCGCTTATTTGCTGAGCTTGGCGCGCAGGGCCTCGCCGGCCTCCTCGTAGCCGGGCTTGCCGAGCAGCGCGAACATATTCTTCTTGTAGGCCTCGACGCCGGGCTGATCGAAGGGATTGACGCCGAGCAGATAGCCGGACAGGCCGCAGGAGAACTCAAAGAAGTAAATGAGCTCGCCGAGGGTGCGGGCATTGCGCTCGCCGGCGGAGACGATGAGGTTGGGGACGCCGCCCTCGACGTGGGCGAGGAGCGTGCCGTCCATCGCCTGACGGTTGATGAAGTCCATCGTTTTGCCCTCGAGGAAGTTCAGGCCGTCGCCGTTGACATCGTCGTGCGGGACGGTGAGCTGGTCGGGATCGGCGGCGAAGCGGACGACGGTCTCCAGCAGCGTGCGCTCGCCCTGCTGGATATACTGGCCCATGGAGTGCAGGTCGGCGGTGAAATCGACGCTGGCGGGGAAGAGGCCCTTGCCCTCCTTGCCCTCGCTCTCGCCGTAGAGCTGCTTCCACCACTCCGCCATGAAGCGGAACGACGGCTCGAAGCAGGCGAGCAGTTCGATCTTTTTACCGGAGCGGTAGAGCTCGTGGCGCATGGCGGCGTACTGCCACGCGGGGTTGGTGTAGTCCGCAATCTCGCAGAGCGCCTCCATCTCCCGCGCGCCGGCGAGCAGGGCGTCGGTGTCCACGCCCGCGACGGCGATGGGGAGCAGGCCGACCGCGGTGAGGACGCTGTAGCGTCCGCCGACGTTGTCGGGCACGACGAACTCCTCGTAGCCCTCGGCGTCCGCGAGGGACTTGAGAGCGCCCTTGTGCGCGTCGGTGGTGGCGTAGATGCGCTGCGCTGCGCCCGCCTTGCCGTACTTTTGCTCAAGCCTTTCGCGGAAGAAGCGGAAGGCGACGGCGGGCTCGGTGGTCGTGCCGGACTTGGAAATGACGTTGACGGAGAAGTCATCGTCGCCGATGAGCTCCATCACCTCGCGCAGCGCGGCGGAGGACAGACCGTTGCCGATGAAGTAGACGTTGGGGGTGTCCTTTTTCTTCAGGTTGTAGTTGGGCGAGCACAGACACTCGATCACGCCGCGCGCGCCGAGGTAGCTGCCGCCGATGCCGATGACGACAAGGGCCTTGGAGTCGCCCTGAATCTTTTTCGCGGCGGCGAGAATGCGCGCATATTCCGCGCGGTCGTACTGCGCGGGCAGGCGGACCCAGCCGATGAAATCGTCGCCCTTGCCGCCGCCGTTGAGGAGCTCGCGCTGCGCGCGCTCGAGACGGGGGCAGAGGACTTCTTCATAGGGATAGGAAAGGAAGGGCTTTGCGTGGGAAACGTTGATGGAAAGCATGATAGAATTCCTCCTTATAAAATTCAGAGCGTCAGCCGGCGGGGCGGTCGACCTTCATCACGCCGCTGATCTGATGGAGGCGGCGCATGACGGCGGAGAGCTGCTCGCTGTCGGCGACGAAGATCTCGAGATGGATGAGGGCGAAGCCGTCCGCGGTGGTTTTGGCGTTGAGGCCCGCGACGCGGGTCTGCGTGGACGAGAGGACGGCGGAGACGTCGAGCACGAGGTCGATGCGGTCCTTGGCGTAGATGTCGAGCGAGGTCTGGTAGGACTGCTTGACGTCCTTGCCCCAGCTGACCTTGACCCAGCGGCCGGCCTCCTCGGGACGGCGGCGCTCGGGCGCGGCGTTGGGACAGTCGGCGCGGTGGACGGACACGCCGTAGCCGCGGGTGATGAAGCCGACGATGTCATCGCCCGGAACGGGCGTGCAGCACTTGGAGAACTTGACGAGGCAGTTGGAAAGCCCCTGCACCACAATGCCGTCCTCGCTCTTTTCACGCATGGGAACGGCGGGGCGGGTCTTGCCCGGCTCGCCGGGGATGGGCACGGTGGCGTCGCGCTCGGCCTGCTGCTGCTTATTGAGAGCCTTGAGCTCGTCGCGGATGCGGTTGACGGCCTTCTGCGCCGAGAAGCCGCCGTAGCCGATGGCGGCATACATATCGTCGAGGTTGCCGAAGCCGGTCTTTTTGAGCAGCGTGGGGCGCAGCTCGTCCCCGGTGACGGCGGCGACGGAGATGCCGTAATGCTTGAGCTCGGATTCAAAGGCCGCGCGGCCGTTGACGATGTTCTCCTCGCGCTTTTCCTTCTTGAACCACTGGCGGATCTTGCCGCGCGCCTCGTTGGACTTGGCGATCTGAAGCCAGTCGCGGCTGGGGCCGTGGGCGGATTTGCTCGTGAGGATCTCGACCACGTCGCCGTTTTTGAGCTGGTAGTCGAGCGGGACGATGCGCCCGTTGACCTTGGCGCCGACCATGGAGTTGCCGACGGCGGAGTGGACGGAGTAGGCGAAGTCGATGGGCGTCGCGCCGGTGGGGAGGTTCGTCACGTCGCCGCGCGGGGTGAAGACGAACACCTCGTCGGCGAACATATCGACCTTGAGGGTGTGGATAAATTCCTCGGCGTCCGTATTCTCCTGATTTTCGAGGAGACGGCGCACCCACTCATAATTCTGCTCGTTGGCGCTGCCGGAGATGCCCTGCTTGTACTTCCAATGGGCGGCGATGCCGTATTCGGCGATGTCGTGCATCTCCTGCGTGCGGATCTGCACCTCGAACATCACGCCGTCGGGGCCCATGACCGTGGTGTGGAGCGACTGATAGCCGTTGGGCTTGGGCGTGCCGATATAATCCTTGAAGCGGCCGAGCACGGGGCGGTAGAGGTCGTGGATGACGCCGAGAACGTTGTAGCAGTCCGCGACGGTATCGACGATGACGCGGAAGGCGAAGAGGTCGAACACCTCGTCCATGGTCTTGCTCTGAGCATACATCTTGCGGTAGATGCTGTAGGGGTGCTTCATGCGGCCGTAGACGCGGCGGAAGGGAATATGGTCCTCGGTGAGCTTGCCCTCGATCTGCTTCTGGATGCGCTCCATGAACGAGCCGTATTCCTTGGACTTCTCCTCGAGGGAGTGGGTGATCTCGCTGAAGGCGGTGGGGTCGAGGTATTTGAGGGAAAGATCCTCCAGCTCCCACTTCATGCGCTGCATACCGAGCCGGTGGGCGATGGGGGCGTAGATCTCCATTGTCTCGAGCGACTTCTGACGCTGCTTGTCGGTGGACTGATACTCCATCGTGCGCATATTGTGCGTGCGGTCGGCGATCTTGATGAGGATGACGCGGATGTCCTTGGCCATGGCCATGAGCATCTTGCGCAGATTTTCCATCTGCTCCTCTTCCTTGCTCGTGTAGTGGACGCGCGTGAGCTTGGAGACGCCCTCGACCAGATCGGCGACGGTGGGGGAGAAGCGCTTGGCGATGTCGTCGTAGGTCGCGTCGGTGTCCTCGATGCAGTCGTGCAGGAGGGCGGCGATGATGGATTCGCTGTCAAGATGCAGCTCCTCGGCTACGATCTGCGCAACGGCGATGGGGTGGGTGACGAAGGGCGAGCCGTCCTTGCGCTTCTGGGCGCCGTGGTGCGCGGCGGCATAATGGAAGGCGGCGTCGATCTGGGCGAAGTCTGCGCCGGGGTTGTAGGCGCGGATGGTCTCGACCAGATGATCGTACTGCTTCTGCACCACCTCGGGGATGGGCTGGGGGGTCTGCTCAATGGGAGCCTGCTCGATCGTTTTTACGTCGCTCATACGCTGCTGCCTCCTTTCGTTCCGTCCAGTCCCTCGCGCAGGGCGCAGAGATAGGGGCTGGCATCAAGATCCACACGCTTGCCGCCGGTGAGACGGAGCGTGATGTATTTGTCGTGGCGCTCGACAGTCACGAGCCCGCGCTCGGCAAAGACCGCGAGACACATGACCGTGCGCGGAAAGCTCTCCGCGCCGAGCGCCTCGGCGGAGAGCCGCCGCAGGAAGGGCAGCTCCGGAGAGGTGAGCGTTCCGTCCACCTCGCGCTCGAGCGCACGCCAGACGCGCACGAACTGCTCACGCGAGGGCAGGAGCTTCGCGGCGTCCTTCGCGCTCACGCCGCCGCCGCGGATCAGCGTGCGGCACAGCTCAAGCTGCTCGGCCTCGCGGGCGCCGGGGTCGTGCGCGCTGCGCAGATCGACGAGCTGGAGCTGCAGGGAGCGGCTGCCGCGGAACTCATTGACCTGAAGGTAGAAGGCGGCGTCCACGCGCTCGCCGACGGTCAAGCCGCATTCCGCGGGGGTGACGGAGAAGAAGATGCCGTCGAAGCTCGTGTGGCCCTTCTGGAGCCGGAGCTTGAGATGCTTGTTCTGTCCTACGCTCTGCATGGACTCCAGCCGCGCGCCGCACAGGCAGAAAACAGGGCGGTTGTTGCCTGCGCCGTAGGGCTCGAGACGGGAAAGCTCCTCGACCTCCTGAAGCGTGATGAGGCTCGGGCGGGTGAGGGCGGCGTCGATCTCCAGCGAGGAGACGGGGGCCGAGTCGCCGCAGTGGGTGCGGACATATTGATTGATGCGCTTGCGGAAGGCGGGGATATTCTCCTCCTTGATGGTGAAGCCCGCGGCGAGCTCGTGCCCGCCGAAGCCGACGAGCAGGTCACTGCACGCTTCGAGCGCGGCGAAGAGGTTGAAGCCGCCGTAGCTGCGGCAGGAGCCCTTGCCCATGCCGCCGGCGAGGTGGATCATGAAGCTGGGGCAGGAGAATTTTTCAGAAAGGCGCGAGGCGACGATGCCGACCACGCCCTGATGCCATTCCTCGCTCGAGAGCACGAGCGCGTTGCGCTCGGTGGGGGCGAGGGTGTCCATCTGCTCGATGGCGCAGCGGAAGATATCCTGCTCGACGCTCTGGCGCTCGCGGTTGAGGTCGCACAGCTCGCGGGCGAGCCGCTCGGCCTTGGCGGGGTCCTGCGTGAGCAGGAGCTCGGCGGCCAGCTCCGCGCGGCCCATGCGTCCGGCGGCGTTGATGCGGGGAGCGAGGACGAAGCCGATCTGCACGGAGGAGACCGGACGTCCGGTCAGGCCGGCCTCGCGCAGCAGCGCGTGCAGGCCCGTGAAGTCGCTGCGGTCGATGCCCTCAAGACCGCATTGGACGATGGTGCGGTTTTCGCCCTCCATGCGCATGACGTCGGCAATGGTACCGATGGCGGCAAGGGTGCAGTAGCGGGAGAAGAGCGCGCTTTCGCGCTCGGCGCCGCCGAGGGCAAGGACCAGCTCGAGCGCGACGCCGACGCCGGCAAGATGCTTGAACGGAAAGCCGCAGTCCGGGCGGTGGGGGTCGACCACGGCGCAGGCGGCGGGCAGCGCGTCCTTACATTCGTGGTGATCGGTGATGACGAGGTCGACGCCGAGGGTGGCGGCAAAGGCGGTCTCCTCCACGCCGGTGATGCCGCAGTCCACGGTGACGATGAGCGTGACGCCCTGCTCGGCAAGCGCGCGGATCGCGTCGCAGCCGAGGCCGTAGCCCTCCTCGATGCGGCGGGGGATGTGCATGAGCACCGCCGCCCCGCGGGAGCGGAGATAATCGGTCAGAAGGCAGGTGGAGGTGATGCCGTCCACGTCGTAATCGCCGAACACGGCGATGGTCTCGCCGCCGGCAAGCGCGCGGTCGATGCGCGCCACGGCCTTGTCCATATCGCGCATGAGGAAGGGGGAGTAGACCAGCGAGCGTTCGCGGTCGAGATGCGCGGCGGCCTGCTCGGGCGTGACGACGCCGCGCGAGGCCAGTACGGTCGATACCAGATAGGGATAGCCTGCGTCCATCAGCGCTTCGACCGCGGCGTCATCCGTTTCCGGGATGAGCCAGCGTTCGTATTTCATGCAGAGACCTCCGATCTGTACGGCAAAAGTGCCGCGGATACTAATTCAATCTAATATTATAGCAAAGATGCGCGGAAAGGTAAAGAGAAAATATAAGGCGCGCTGTGCCGCATTTTTTGATTTTTTACGAGAAAGCTATTGACAAACGGACCTTCTCCCTGTTATACTGTCCCTTGTCCTGTCGGGCAGAATATGGCGGCATAGCTCAGTTGGCCAGAGCATTCGGTTCATACCCGAAGTGTCCCCGGTTCGAATCCAGGTGCCGCTACCAAAGAGCACGGGATGCGAGAGCATCCCGTGCGTTATATGGCCCGTTGGTCAAGTGGTTAAGACACGGCCCTTTCACGGCTGTAACATGGGTTCGAATCCCGTACGGGTCACCATTTGCGGGCTTAGCTCAGCTGGTTAGAGCGCATGCTTCACACGCATGAGGTCACTGGTTCGAGTCCAGTAGTCCGCACCAGAAACGACCGGAAATCGAAAGATTTCCGGCCGTTTTCTATGCATATTTTAGACCGAATTTTCTGCTATATTCGCGTGTTTCCGCCGCTTTTCCAACAAACATGTAATTTTTCAGAAACAATCTTTTATCAAGTCCGAAACAAGTTTGAAACGGCTTTCTGACAGGTTTTGAGCAAAAAATGGAGCAAACTGTTGCACTTTTGCTGCACCTGTGTTTATGGCAATATTGGACAATGTTTTATTGACATTTTGCTGTTTTTGGTATAAGATGCATATATTATCAAAGAGAGTTATTTCAATGGGGCACACAATTTTTCATTGCCTCGTAGTTCCAAAACAGCTGCATGATAGGCATAAGGAGTTTAATGATTGTCAATGGAGCGAATCAAGCAGATGCGGCTGCAAAATAAAAGCATTTGCAAATTTATGACATAAGGAGGGTCCCACTATGTTGATGGAACAGGAAGCTCCCCTGCTTTTTCATACCGTATTTGCCGGGGCGGTCATATTGACTGTGGCGTATCTGCTGCATTGGCGGGGCCATTCTCCGCAAAAAAAGCCGCTCGAGCTGATCCTTTATTTTGTCCTTTTACAGATCCCGGCCTACATCTTGGTCTTCTACGCTATGATGTGTCCCGGTTCCGGAGAGAGGACCTTCGCTTTCGCAATGGGAGGTCTTTGCTGGCTGATCGGAATTCTGGTTCTCATGCAGGGGATTCGCGATCTGTTGGATCACAACACAAATAAAAAGGATCCGCCCAAATGAACAGCGATATGGAGAGGAGTACCTCAAAAAGATACTCCTCATTTTTTACCGTATCAATCTTCATCGGGCCATTCGCTCTCCGGCACGGGCCGGTCGGGCAGCTCGCCTATCCGATGGAATGCTGCTGAGCAGAGAGGTATCCATAAAGCCAAAGGGCGCGTTCAAAAGAACGCGCCCTTGCTGTTTAGCCGGATAGCTCCCGGATCTCGTCCTGAATGAGGCGGCCCGCCGCGGCAGCAAGCTGGTCGATGCGGCGGATACGCGCGAGGTCGCGGCCATAGATGGCGTTCGCCGCCGGAACGCTGGTGTTCTCGCCCATGAACACCGCGGCGACGCGGATGCCCTGCGCGCGCAGGGCGCGGACCTCGGCGGCGGTGTCGTCGATGCCGGGCTGCCCGTCGTAATCGCGGCTGAGCGGAATTTTGCCGCTCGGGAGAATTTTGTGGCTGTCGTTCGGACTGGCGTCGGTGAGCAGAATGAGCAGGTGCTTGTCCGCGGGAGCCGATTTCATCAGCTCGCCTATGCCGCGCAGAGCCAGACCGTCGCGGTTCCAGCCCGCGGCAAAGTAGTCGAACACGCGATGCTCGCCGTTTTTGTCCCCGAAATCCTTCAAAACGCGCAGCACCGTGTAGCCGCGCAGGCTGCAGAAGCTGGTCACGCGCACGGGAATGCCGCAGGAGACAAGGCTTTTGGCGAGAAGATAGCCCTGAATGGCGATGCTCTCCTGACAGTGCAGGCGTGAGGCCGAGGCGTCGAGCATCAGGTCGACGGTGAAGCCCGCGCGGCTCTCCTCGTCCCTGCGGAGAAAGACGCGGCTGTCGTGCAGCACCGGTGCGCGCCAGACGCGCGTACCGTCCAGCCGCCCCTCGCGGGCGAGGATGTCCTCGGGCTGCTGATGGATGAGCATACAGTTGCGAATCTGCTCCGTCAGACGCAGGAGAGCATTCTGATGCAGCGCACTGTCGCGGACGTAGGCGGCGCGGTTGCGCTTGGCCTGCTCGGCAGCCTGCTCGAAAAGACGCTGCGTGTCGGCGCGCATGGGCTGGCCCGGCACGCGCTCGCCGCGGGTGAACCAGAGATGGCAGCCGAGGTGATCGCCGGTGCAGCAGCGCTGCTCGATGCGCGCGAGCGCCTGCGGGGAATAGAGGCTGCGGCCGAAGCAGCGCTCGATGTAGTCGTGATCCTCCGCTTCGCGCTCGTTCGAGCGAAGCTGGGCGCGCAGCGCGTTGGACGCGCGCACCATGCCGTTCTCGCCGGCGACCGCAGAGCGGCCGATGGTCAGCTCGTCGGTGCGGACGATCTCGACCGGCAGGAGCTTGGTGAGCAGCGGCGCCCACTTATCGCTGAAATGAAGGCGGAATGGTGATTTTTTATGGGGCGTGCCGTCAAATTGCAGGTATTTCTCAAACGCCGCGCGGACGGCGGCCTCCAGATCGTCCGCGTCGAGCGTGCCCGGGCAGGCGAGGGCCTCGGAGAGTCCCTTTTCCCACGGGGCGAGCAGCGGCGGCTTCTGCCCAAGGACAGATCTCCAGCGGGCGGACTGGAGCGAATAGACGAGCTGGTTCTTGTCCATCCACTCCTGCCGCGAGAGCTGATATTCCGAGGCAAAAAATTCTGCGGCGTGGGCGCGGCGCAGCTCCGTGAGCACGGGACGGACGGGAAGCTCCTTTTCATAGACGGCGTTTTCCAGCGCGAGCCACGTGAGGTCGTCGAACGCGGAGCGCCGTGTGTCGTCCGCCCAAAGGGCGAAGAGACGGCGCGGCATCTCGTCGCCCAGCCACTTGCGGACCAGACCGATGACGCAGTTCATGTAGAAGTCCGGCGTGCCGTCGGCCTTGAGGGCGAGGAACTGCGGCTCAAATTGATAGTCGCCGCAGGCGGTCCAGACCAGATTGATGGCGCGGCGCTGGTTGGCGCTGTAGCTGTCGGTTTCCATATCAGTCGGTGAACAGGCGGCTGCGGTCGAGCTTCGCGGGGATGCGCGCGGCGATAACGTCGCGGATGAGGCTCTGCTCGTAGGCGTCGAAGGCCTTGTTGGTGATGCCCATGTCGAGCGCCGTACCGGCACTCACGCCGCGGCGGATCAGGCGCAGCGCGTCCAGAAGCCCGCGCAGGTCGAGCGCCTTGGAGGAGATCTCCGCGCTCCCGCACTTCTTTTGCAGGTCGAGAAAGAGCTGCACGAGCTGTCCGCGGTGCTTTTTTTCCAGCGTGGGAAACTCCTCGCCGAGCAGACGGTCCAGACCGTCCTCCGCGATGGGCGGCATCTGAATGACAACAAAGCGCGAGGTGAGCGCTTCATTCAGCTCGCGCGTGCCGGCGTAGCCGTAGTTCATCGTGCCGATGAAGCGCGCGGCGGGGTCGACCGTCACGCGGTCGTAGCCGGGGACGTCGATGGCGCGGCGGAAGTCCAGCGCGGCGTGCAGCACGGCAAGAGCCTCATTTTTGGCCATGTTGATCTCGTCGAGCACGCCGAAGCCCCCGTGCTTCGCACAGAGGTAGACGGGGCCGGGGCGGAAGGTCACCTGTCCGTTTTCAAAGGTGTCCATGCCGATGAGTCCGGCGGCGTCCATGCTGACGTGGAAGGAAACGTCCCACGCGGGGCGGCCGAAGGCCTGCGCCAGATTTTCGGCCAGCACGTTCTTGCCGGTCGCCTTGCTGCCGGCGAGCAGCAGGTTCTCGCCGCACAGCAGCGCGGCGATGGCGGCCTCCCAGACCTCTTTCCCATAATAATGATAGCGCGGCTGCGGGATGCGGCCCTGCAGCGCCGGCTCGGCGGGGTATTGTGCGCGGTAGGCGCGGACGCCGTCGAGCAGCGCGGGGCTGATGTGCTCCTGCTCTAAAAATTCCAACAAGCTCTCCTCATCCTCTCTTTCGGAAATGCGCGCGTCGCGCGCTTCGTTTCGGCCTCATCATAGCACAACGCGAGGGCTTTGCAAGCCCTTTTTCCGTCAAAATTTCGGACGGCTGCGGCGCGTTTCCTGGACGCTTTGGCGCGAGCGGCGCAAAAAAGAACGCCGCCCGCGGGCGGCGTTCCCTGAACGGATCAATCCTTCGTGAGGACAATGGGCATTGCCGGTCCTTCGCTCTCGCCGTCGGCGCTGTTGTTGGCGGAGGGCATTATCTCGCGCGTGAGCATCGCCGAGAGCCGCGTGCCGTCGGTCAGCTCCGCATGGAATACGACCTGAAGCTCCGCACCGTAGGGAAGGTCAAATTCCACGCCCTCCGCGCCGTAGATGCTGTAAACGCCGGCGGTGCTCTCATCGGGAATGTCGCTGATCCACCACAGCACGGCGGAGCGCTCGTCGCCGGCGGCCTCCACAAATTTGAGCGTGCTTTGCGCCGCGCTCTTTCCGTCCACCAGATAGTCGAGCCACGCGGACCGGACGTCGGCATCATAAGCGCCGAGGTAGAGGTCCGCGGTGCGGTGGTCCTCGGGGTCCTCCCAGCCCCTGACGCTGCACCGGATGACCGAGCTGGAATAGGATTGGCTGTAGCCGTAGCCGAAGGAAAGATCCTCATAGAGCTTCGGCAGCGCCTCGTTGGCGAAGCCGGGCAGGTCGCGGATCGTCTCGAGCTGGCGCTCGCCGCCGGTATCGTAGGCGGCGGTGGCTTCGAAGCCATCATCGTTCATCGAAAGCACGGCTTCGCCGCGGTAGACGTCGTACTCGTCGCGGACCAGCTCGACGGCGGTCGTTCCGTCGTCGGAGGCAAGGGAGCGGAGACGGAGGGAGACGGCAAGGCCGTCCTGCACCGTCTTGGGCCGGAGGGCGAAGGCAACTGTGCAGGTGTAGGCGTCCAGGTCGAAGCGCTTGACCGTGTAGTCGAACTGCGCGGTCAGCGTGGCGCTCTCCTCCATCGCTTCGCGCACGGAGCTGCTGATGCCCGCGATCTGCGAGGAAAGGCTGGACTGCACGCTCATGATCTGTGATTGCAGAGAGCCGACCTGCCGCTCGAGCTGCTTGACGCGGTGGTTATTGTAGAGTGCCAGACCGACGGCGAGGGCGAGGCAGATCGCCGCCGCGCCGAGAAGGAGCTTTTGCCGGCGAACCTTCTTCGGCGCGGCAAGGGTCTCCTGCGCGGGAGCGGGCGTGGAAGCGTCGACAGACGAGGCGGCCTTGGCGTCACCCTTTTCCGCCTCCTCAAGGCTCAAAAGCTCATCGACGCTCACGCCGTAGAGACGGCTGAGCTCCACGAGCTTGCTCAGCTCGGGCTGGGCGGCGCCGTTCTCCCACTTGGAAACGGCCTGACGGGAGACGTTCAGTCTTTCGGCCAGCTCCTCCTGCGAGAGGCCCGCCGCGCGGCGGAGCTCATAGAGTTTTTCACATAGCTTCATGGGCGTATTCTCCTTTGCTTTGATGGCATCAGCTTAGCAAAAACAGCCGTTTTGCGCCACCAACCGGGTGTTTCGTTTTGTCAACCAATGGTTTCCTTTTGACCAAATGCCCTTTTTCGTGCAACCTTTCGCCGCCGCGCGCATATACTGCATGGTATGGCACGGGGAGGTGAGAGCATGAGAGAGTGGCAGGGCGTCCGCGGCGACGTGGACGACATGATCTTTGTGGACGACTGGTTCGTCAGCGAACGGTAAGTGAGAAAAAGCTCCGCGCGTTTCAGGGAAGGAACGCAGGCGGAGCGTTTTTCGTTTTTATAGAGCCTTGTCGATGGTCGCGCCGCCGGCGACAACGTCGCCGCGGTAAAAGACCACGGCCTGCCCCGCGGTGATGGCGCGCTGCGGCTCGTCGAAGTCCACGCGGACCGCGCCGCCGTCCAGCGGCGTGACGGTCGCGGCGCTTTCGCGCTGGGAATAGCGCGTTTTGGCGGTGACGCGCAGCGGCTCTGCGGGCGGCGTAATGATCCAGTTCACGCGCGAGGCGAGCAGGGCGGAGGAAAACAGCTCCGCGTCGTCGCCGAGGAGCACGGTGTTGTGCTTCGCGTCCTTGGAAAGAACGTAAAGCGGGCGGTCGGCGCTCACGCCGAGACCCTTGCGCTGACCGGCGGTGTAGGCGACCAGTCCGCGGTGACGACCGAGGACGCGGCCGCTCGTATCGACGAAGTCGCCCGGCTCGGGCGTGACGCCGCCGAACTCGCGCAGGAAGCGCACATAGTCCCCGTCGGGGACGAAGCAGATGTCCTGCGAGTCAGGCTTCTGCGCGTTTTCTAGGCCGAAGTCTGCGGCGAGGGCGCGGATCTCCGGCTTGCTGTATTCGCCGACGGGAAGCAGCAGATGCGCGAGCTGGCGCTGCGTCATCTGGTAGAGCACATAGCTCTGATCCTTGTGCGCGTCCACGCCGCGCAGGAGCAGGTGACGGCCCGACGCAGCGTCGAAGCCGACGCGGGCATAGTGCCCGGTGGAAACATAGTCGAAGCCGTGGTCGAGCGCCCAGTCGAGCATCGCGCCGAACTTCAGCTCACGGTTGCAGTCCAGACAGGGGTTTGGGGTGCGGCCCGCGCAGTATTCCGAGACGAAATGCCCCATGACCTCGCGGCGGAAAAGGTCGCACAGGTCGAGCACCCGGTGGGAAATGCCCATCTGCGCGGCGACGCGCCCGGCCTCCTCGATGTCGTCGGCGCTGCCGCAGGTGCCGGGACGGTCCTTATAATGGTGCAGCCGCAGCGTGACGCCGGAAACAGCATAGCCCTGCCTTTGCAGCAGGAGGACGCAGGCGGCGCTGTCCACGCCGCCCGACATACCGACTAAAACCTTCTTTGCCATGCGTGCCGCTCCCTCAATCCAGGTATTTTTGCAGAAACGCGCGGCTCGGCAGCGCGTCACTCAACTCCATGAGAACATGGTCGAAGCCGCCGGCATAGTCAAAGCGGCGGTCGGACAGCGACAGATCCGTCGAGCGGGCGTTGGGCAGCGAGAGCGTGAAGGCCGTGCCCTTACCGACAGCGGATTCCGCCACGAGCATCCCGCCGTGGCCCTGCGCGATGCGGCGGCAGAGGGACAGCCCGACGCCGAGACCGTGCGGCGGCGCGGGATCAAGGCGGTCCGTATCCAGATAGCGCTCGAAGATGTGAGCAAGGCGCTCCGGCTCGATGCCGCGGCCCGTGTCGGCCACGGTGAGCTGAACATGGCGCTCACCGCATTTGACGCGCACGCTGACCGTGCCGCCCTCCGGCGTGAATTTCAGCGCGTTGGAGAGCAGGTTCAAAAGCGCGCGCTCGAGCATGGGGGCGTTGAATGCGATGACGTGGCTCTCGTGGCTGGTGGAAAAGCGCAGCGCGACGCCGCGCAGCGCAAAAAGCGGCTCAGCACGCTCGCAGAGCGCGTGGCAGAAGCCGACGATATCGTCGTTGCACAGCCGGAAGCGTCCGCCCTGCACCAGCTCGCTCGCGGCGGAGAGGTTGCCGACCAGACGCAGCATTTGATGGCAGCTCATCGTGAGAATGGCTGCATTTTTATCCAGCACGGAGTCGGCCTCACGCGCTTCCGCCGGCGCGAGACGGTTCGCCGCGGCAAACACGTTCGCCATCGAGGAGCGGAGCTGGGCCGAAACGTTCGGCAGGACCTCGGCCAGAAGCTGGAGGTCTTTTTCGTCAAGCGGCATCATAAAGTGCGCCTCCTTTGGGAAAGCTGTTCATATCCTTTGCAGGACGGCGCGATTTTCGTGTGGAAAAAAGTACCGCAGCGCGATGAGCGCAATGTGCAATGTGAGGTAATAAGTAGAATACCAAACTCCTGTCGAAAATACAAGAACTTTCGTGTAAAGGAAAAATTTTTTGAAAAGTCAATAGAGAAATGCAGAAAAGCCTAAAATTTTTTTCAAGCCAGTTTTTTGAGGTTCTCGTCGAATAGACTGCCGGCGCTTCTCCAGCCGAGGATCTCGCGCGGATAGCTGTTCATCCAGGTCTCTATGACGCGGACCTTTGTGTCTGTCAGCTTCTCGAAGCAGGTCCCCTTCGGAAGCCAGCGGCGAATCAGCCTGTTCGCGTTCTCGTTGGAGCCGCGCTCGCAAGCTGTGTATGGATGGCAGTAATAAACGTGCGTTCGCCTGTGCTTCCCGTATCTGGAACGCTCCATGCTTTCGCAGTCTGCGAACTCCGATCCGTTGTCCACGGTGATCGTCCGGAAGAGCTTGCGGAACCTCTGCGAGCCGCACTTCCGCTCCAGCTTATCCAGGGCGCGCACGACGCTCGCGGTACTGCCGTCTCGCATGAGCATGATGATCTCGCGCCGCGTGAGGCGCTCCGTCAGCACCAGCAGGCGCTTGAGGGACCCGCGTGCCGAGACGACGCAATCCATCTCCCAATGCCCGAAAGTGGTGCGCTCGTCGATCTCTTCCGGTCGATCCTCGATGCTGTCGCCCGCCGACGGTCTGCTGGCGTGTACTTTCTTGTAGTTTTTCTTGTGCTCGCCGTGCATCGGAAGGTCCTTATTCGTGATATTCAGGAATACGCCCTTGTCGATGTATCGGTATAGCGTCCACTCGCTGATGGTAACGGAGAAGATCTTGCCTTCCTCGTTGATTTTCGCAAGCGCCGCCGCGGGCGAAAAATGCCCGTTGAGGATCTTGTCCTCGATGTACGCAGCAAGCTCGTGGTCGTTTCCGATTTTCAGGTCCGGCCCGTGTACGCTCTTGCTCTCTTCGTATTTCCGTTGCGCCGTGTCGGGGCAGTATACCTCGCGGTCCACCAGCTCAGACGTGCGCTGGACGGTCAACCCGCGCTTGATCTCTCGATAGATTGTGGAATTGTGGACATGAAGCGCGTCCGCGATCTCCTGCGCTTTGTAGCCCTCCTTCAGCATCTTGTCGATCTTCAAGCGATTGTGCCATGACAGGTGCGAAAATCTGCGTCCTCTCTCGTTCATGTTCACGCCTCCTTCTCTTTGTTTGGGCTTTTAGTATTACAGCACAAAGAGAAGAATGTCAAGCCTGAATTTTATATGCAAAATGCCGCAGGTTATCCTGCGGCATTGTTTTTATTCCTTTCCGGCCAGCCAATCCATGCTCGCGCCCAGCACTTCGGCAAGGGCGCGCAGCTCATAGTCCTGCACCATCCTCTGTCCCGACTCGATGCGGCTGATCGCGTCCTGTTCCAGCGCGACGCCCTCGCATTGGACCCGTGCGGCAAGCTCTGCTTGCGTGATCTTCCGCTCTGCGCTTCTGCCGCACGCGCTCGCCCGACACGTTTCTCCTGCCCTCATAATCCAACGCCTTCATGCACCGCCGCCCTCCTCCATTTTATGGGATATTGCCATATTCTTGATTGACTTTATCACCGCTCTCATGTAATCTTATGGTAATATCCCATAAAAACGAAGAAAAGGGGGAGTATTGCGTGAAAGTGAAGCGTTTTCATGAGTGTCCAGACTGCCACCGCATCGTGCCGTATCTTCAGCGCAAGTGTGACTGCGGTTATGTGTTCTCCGGAGGGGAGATGGAGTATAAGACCTGCGTTGCCTGCGGCTCACTTATTCCGGCATCCCGCCTGTTCTGCGATTGCGGCAAATTTCTCCCGATGCAGCGCGACACGCTGACGGAGGGAGACGTTGAAACAGCTTACCAGGAGGGGCGCTTCGCCGGAGTTGCAGAGGAGCGCACGAGGCAGGAGGGGGAATGGTCCCGCTTTTTCCGCGCCGCCGGCCTGAAGAACACCTTCACCGGCGAGCCGATCTCCTCCGCCGCTGACTTCTACAGCTGGAAGGAAGCCTGCGATGCAGCTTACCGGCAACAGAAAAAGGAGTCGTTGAAGAATACTTACTACTTCATGGACGGTCCGGACGATGCCCCCGCGAGCATCCGCGGGGATTTTATGGAATCGTGGGCAAAGCACTATGGTTCCTCCTCAGACCAACCAGGTCGCTCTGAAGCTCCGCCGAACACCGAGAAGCCAAGCTCCCGCCGAGTCATGAATACGGTCGTTATAATAGCCGCTTCTGTGCTGATTTGCGCGTTGTCCGTCGCATCACTTCTTCAAAAGCCGTCGGTTCCCGCCGAGGATGTTTCTGAAGATCCTCCTATGTCGGATACGGCTCCTGCGCCCTCGACGACCGGCGTGACGATCCGGAAGATCGAGCCAGGGGACGCGGTATCTTTCTCGAACGGGGAGATCGTGAAGTATCCTGTCGGCGAGCGTCTTGCTCCTTTGACCGTGGAAACGACCGACTCGTCAAACTACTGCATCGTTCTTGAGCCGCTCGATGCCGTCGCTCGTGCAAACGGGCAAATGGCCTTTATGATCTTAGCCGGCGAGGAGGTCGATATATCCGTGCCTCTCGGCGAGTACGAGATTTTCTACACCACCGGTACGACGTGGTACGGCAACGAAGATTATTTCGGCAAGGAATCCGGCTTCTACAAATGCGACGGCACCTTCGATTTTGACGCCGACGACCAGAGCGTGAACGGCTGGACGCTGACGCTGTATGCCGTTCCCAACGGAAACCTCGAAACCGACAAGATCCCCCAAAAAGATTTTCCCGTTCTGTAAAGAAAAGACCTGCGGAATCCCGCAGGTCTTTTCTCATTGCCAGGGTGTTTCGTCCAGCTTGCTCTCGGCATAGCCTTCGTTGATGTAGAGCCAGTTTTTCTGCGCCTTGTTCAGCGGCAGGGAGTCGATCAGCTTCAGGACCTTCTCCTTTTTGCTGTTTCGGATCACGTTGCCGTCCTTGTCTCGGTCCGACTCCAGCGCGGCGGCGTCCGTCTGGAACTTCTGATAGGTCCCGACAGGGATGCCCTGCGCCTTTGCCTCGTCCGCCGCGGAATACTTCGTATCCGATCCGGAGAGCGTGTTGTGCAGCAGCTCTCGCTCTTCGCTCGTGAGCGGAAGGGACTGCACCAGCTCGAAGCGCGCCGTCTCTCGCTCCGCTTTGCTCAGGGCCTCGTTGCCGTCGATCTTCTTCCATGCCAGAATGGCGTCGTATACGGTCTCGCTGTCTGCGCCCATATCCACAAGCTGATTGTAGAGCCGTGTCTGTGCCGCGCTCAGCCCCTTGCCGCCGGCCGCGTAGAAGTCTCTGGTCTCGCTCAGCGCGTTCCGGCCGAACATCGTCGCCTGCACCACGTTCCAGAAGTCGTCGCTCACGGGATATTGCAGCCTTTCGTCCTCGCCGCTTCCCTTGTAGTAGCCGCCCTTCAGAAGCGTCTCGACGCCTTGGTAGGTCTTTTCCGCCTGTCGGCCTCCTGGCAGCGTGTCGCCTGCGAGACCCATTAGCTGACGCATGACTTCTTCCGAGAACGGTCCGTTGTCTTTCACGGCCTTTGCCGTTCCCGTCACCGTGCCGTAGATGTCCGGCATCGGGAGTGTCTGGTCGCCAAGGCCAAGGAGGCCCGCCGCGTTCCGCAGATACGGGATGTCGTTGCTGACATTGTAAAGCGTGTCCTCGGTCGCCGCGCCCGCATCGAACTCGTCGTTACCGGCGTTGGCGTCCGTTCCGAAGAGCCGCTCGCCGGTCCCGTTTTCCCATGCGTCGTCGATCCAGGTCGCGATCTGCTCATTGGTGCTCAGTCCGTTGCCGGAAGCGAGGAAGCCGACCAGAAGGCCGATCACATCAAACTGCGCCGGTGTTCCGCCGTAGCCCTCCTCGGCGACGCGGTTGAGCAGGAAGGCGCCGAGCAGCGTCGCGACGATGATCCCCGCGAGCCGCTTTGCCGCTTCCTCCTTGCCGAGCTTCGCTTCCGCCTCCTTCAGCCCTGGGCCGAAGAGATCCTGCGTGACGTGCTCCCAACTGTTGAGAGCCTCGACCTGGAACATATTCACCATCTGCGCGATTAAGTTTTTCGACTGGAAGGTGAGCGGTGCCGCGCCCTTCGACCTGGTTCCCATGATGTCGCGCGCCCAGCGGTCCGCCGCCTTCATGGCCTCCTTCGGACTTCTCCCCGCGTCAAGCTCCTTGCGGTACTTTCCGCGCACCGCGATAGAGCTGATAAGATAATCCATGCGCTCAAGCGGCCAGAAGAGAGCCGAGGTGATCTTGCTGCCCTTGTCATTGGTGAGATAGTCGATGCCGTTCTTCTCCGTCAGGAAGTCGCTCTGGTCGGCGAAGTCGCCCTTCGTCTTTCCGGCGATGATGTCGTTGACGGCTTTAATGACGTATTTCGGCCCGATCTCGCCCGCGATCATCGGCAGCTGCGCCGTCTGGTTCAGCGAAGAGGAGAGGTTGCCTGCCACATTGGCCCGCGCAAACATCTTGTTCAGCTTCCGGCCGACGTTCAGAGAGGTACGGCCGACCTCGCGCTCCATGTCGCGGTCAGAGAAGAGCTGCTTTCCGGCCAGCTTATTCGCATAGTCGTCCAGCCACACAGTCAAATCGCTGTACTTGCTCGTTTTCTTGATGCTGTCGAACAGGCCCTCGACGTATTCCTCCATCTTTGCGCTCAGATCCGCATAGCTCAGGTCCGACGTATTCGTCAGCAGCCCCGCCGACTTCAGGAAGGACTCCTTCGCCTCCTTCGGCGCAAAGCGCAGGCTCTCTGCGCGGGAGATCTCCGCGCTGATCTCGTCCGGCCCGTATTCCTTTCGGAAATACTTCACCGCCGCGCGCACGCGCATGATGTCGTCCGTGTGGTAGAGCACGTCGCTGAGATAATCGACGTACTTCTCAAAGCCTTTCTCCACGTCGTATTCCGTGCTCTTTCCCGCACGGTGCTGGAAGAAGGGATTGTACCGTTTGTTCGGCTTGAAGGCTTTCGTGAGACCCGCGATGCTCGCCGGAAGGCTTCCGGCCTCTGCGCCCAGGTCCACGCCAATGTTCTTCAGCGCCTTCTCCAGCTTCCCGCTCTCAGCCTCCGGCTGGAAGTGCGGCGCGTACCCCTTGATAAAGCCGATAGGCTCGTATCCGTGCGCGACGAGGAAGTGGTTGATGGCCTTGTAGAACTTGTCGTACAGCGTCCGATACGCTTCGACTGCGTGCTCGACCTTGGTCTGGTCCACGTCGGTTCCTGCCAGGTCCTCCTGCGTTTGCAGCCAGTCGGCATACCGCCGCGCAAGGTCTCGCGCTTCCTTGTCGTGCAGACCGAACTCCTGCGACACGTCGGCCATTTCGCCGCCGGCCTTCAGGTTCTCCGCCGCGTGAATGAGCTGTTCTTTCATGTCCGAAGCCGCGACCAGCTCTGCGACGGCTTTGCCCTCGATCACAAGCTGCGTCAATGCGCGCTCTTTCTCCGTCAGCGCGGTCTGCTTGCCGTTCTTATCCTCGAACCGCCGCACCTCGTCGTGCATACGATTGACGAAACGCTTGCGTTCCTGCTCGTTGACGTAGACCGGCTCGAAGATCGCCTCGTTGATCTTCTGGCCCTGTTCCCAGCCGAAGATGGCTCTCATGCTGCGCTGCGGCGTGCGGTGGTACAATGCGAGGCCGCCCTTCGGGCTGAACAGGGCTTTTTCATACTTCTTCTCGAAGGTGTCGTTCCCCGTATCCTTGAACAGCTCCGCCGCCTGCGCACGCAGGTTTTGACTGATGTCCTGCCGCTGCATGGGGATCGTGTCGGACTTCATGGCCTGCTCGGCCGTGTAGTAGTCCGCAAGCTCCATCACCTTTGAGGCGTTCATCCGGCTTGGGATGTCGTCGGCGTCGTAGATGCCGGCAGCGATGCCCGCCGCGTAGCTCTTCTCCTTCGGGGTAACGCTCAGCCGCTTTTCAGCCCGCCGGATCTCCCTCTGGATCTTCTTTGCAGCCTTGTCGTTTTCGATCATCTGCTCGACGTTCTGGTAGAGGCCTGCGCTGTTCTCGATTTTGATGCCGAGATCCTGCAAGGCTTCCGTTCCCTCGAACTCTTCCTTCGGGACATTGCGCATCCGCTTCTTTCGTTCCGCTTCGGCCCTCTGCCGCATCGCGGCAAAGTAATCGTCCACATTGTCGAAGTCCTGCATCCGCGGTGCGTCGCCGCGTGCCCTTGCGCGGGCACGCTCCAGCTGCTCCTTCTGCTCCGGAGTGAGCCGCGTGTTCTCCCACTTGTCCCGCTCGTCGTCTGGCAAGATCCCGCCGTCCTCGTCTACGCTGAAGCGCGCCTTCTCGACGCTGTTCACCTTCGCCAGCCGGTCCGCTTCGTCTCCGGCCTTGTACTCCACGACGTTCATGCCCGCATTGCGCATCTCGCCCAGCAGGTCCGCCGGCGCATTGTCCGGCGCGACAACGGCAAGCGCTTCATCAAAGCCGACGACGCGCTGGGGCTTCGCCTCGTAGTACCCCGTCTGGATATTAGCTGCGCGGTCAATGAGCGCAAGGATGCTCTTGGCGTGCCCGTCGGATATGGCATAACCTTCCTTGCGGAACGCCGCCTTCACCGCCGCCGTGGTCTTCTTCCCCTTGGCCGCTTCTGCGATGATGCCGCTCAGGTTTTGCTCCTCCTCGAAGCTGTTGTCGTACTTGTGCATCGTGGTGAGCATCAGATCGTTCACCACACGGTCAAGATAGATGCCGAGGTCTCGCAGCGCCTTTGCGTGCTCCTCCTCGCTTACCGTGCGCAGTCTTGCCTCGTCCGCGTGCATCTCGTCCACGGTTTTGTATTCCTGCGTGGCCGTCGCCGCCAGCGTCTCCGGCGTGATGCCGTATACATTTGCGCCCTTGGCCGCGGCCATATTCATTGCCTTCACGATGTTCTCGGCCGTGTAGTCCCAATGCGTCTCCGCAAAGCTGCGCCTGCCGCGATCCGTCACGGCGTCCTTGCCGTTGTAGATGCCGCGCTCGCCCAGCAGCCCCTCCAGCTGTGGCTGCACCCAGTCTTTCACCGTCCGCAGCGCATCGTTCCGGCTTCCGCTCGGCGCGATCAATTCAAACATCTTGGCCGCTGTGGCTTCCTTGTCGATATCGCTCGCGCTTCCGCCGCTCTCATAGAACTCCTGCGTGCTCCGGATGAAGTCCTCCACCCGGTTAGGGAACACGTTGTTCTTCATGTAGTAGTCGATGCGCTTCTCCTTGGATTCCGGCCTGCGGTTCAGGAAATTTGCGTGCTCCTCTGCATAGACATCTCGAATGGCCTGCTCCGCCGGTTTCATCTCTTCCACTGTCAGGCGCTCGCCGGTCATCAGCTTCACCGCCAGCCGCGCCACTTCCTGTTCGCCCACCGTGTCAAGGTATCTCCGGATGGTCGCGTTGCTGAAGAAACGGTCGAACTGCTTGTCGCGGTATACCGGCTCAAGGCTCTTGCCCTCGCTCTGAAGGAATGCCGCCTGCACCTCCGGATGGTTCGCCAGCTTGTCGGCGATCTCTTCCGGCTCCCATCTGGTATCATTCTCCAATCCGATCTTGCCCAGCGTGCCGCTGCCTTGGAAAACTCCGTCCGCAAACCGGCTCGACAGGTTCTTGATGTTCTCATCGAACGCCCGCCGCGCCTCGTAGTTTACGCCGCGCTCCACTATGGCGTTATCGTGCGTCGGCGTCCATGCGTCGCCGCCGTAGACCTTGTTCTTGCTGTCCGCTTGCGGATCAATGGTCCCGCGCGGGAAGACGGCGGAGTATTCGCCGTAGTTGGCGTGCCCCTCTTTTGCCTTCACGACGGCGATGGAAGGCGACGGCCACGCGCCGATGTCGAGTGTGCGCCGCAGCTTCTCCTCGGTCATGTTGTGCATGGCAACGAGCGTTTCCGTTTCCTCTACCGGCTCGTCCAGGCTGAATCTCGTCTTTGTGGTCGGCTCCAGCGTCGGCAGCGACAGAGGCTGAACGCCCGAAATTTCCCTGTTGCTTTTTTCTGTGCTTCGGGATATACTACGTCCAGAGGAGCTTTCCTGTATATCGCTTGAGGCGTTGTTGCCTGCGGCGGTGGGGGAAGGCTCCTTTTTTGTCGTGAAGCTCGTCGGCGTCATGTCCACCACGTCATAGAACACATACTCGCCGTCCGCTGTGATCCCGACAACGGTTTCCGCATCATACTGATTTGCTCCCGCCTGGATCAGCACGTCCCCGTGCGTGAAGTCAACAAAACTGTCCCTCCGCGGATGCTTCAGCTTTCCGTCTTTCGCCCACGATGTCGTGGCGGTGATGATGTCGTCGGCGATATCCGCCGCGCGCATCTTATCCGCGAACGCATCCGGCGTCCGCCGCGCCAGTCTTTCGGTATCCTCGGAACGTGTGTACTCTCTGCGAGAGGTCCTGTTCACCTTGTAGGTGATGCCGTTGACCTGAATACCATCCTCAAACGCAAGCAGCGCCGTCTTTGCAGCGGCTTTTGCCTGCGCTTTTTTTGCGCTGTCCCATGTACTCGTGTCGATATGGCTGAGAATGTCGTTGTCTACCACGGCGACTGCGCGGCCGTCGTCGGTCTCGCCGACGCTGTAACTGTCCTCGCCGTTGGCAAATACGGTGTCCCCGTTGCCGTAGTCGGGCTTGATACGCTTGCGCGTCTCGCTGGACATCGGCCTGCGGTTCGCCGCGTCTCTGGCCTCGATCTCTCCGGCTGTGTTGTAGTACAGCTCGCTCGGCACGCTCCTCTGCGGCTTGTGCAGCTGGTCGTAATAATTCTCGCGCAGATCATAGTATTCGTTGATCTTCTTGTCGAGGCCGCGGCGTTCCGCTTCCTCCCATATCCGGTCATACTCGCGGAAGCCGTCGTCCAGCTCTCCAGCCTTTTCCAGCCGGTCCCGCAGGGCGAGGACCTCTTCGTTCGCCTCGTCGAGCTGAAACTGGATCAGCTTCTCGCGTGCTTCCTGAAAGCCCTTCGACTGGATCTCGTCGCCGTTTGTCAGCTTCTCCTCCCAGTATTGCCGGTTGCTGCCCTTGGCAAAGCCCTCGGCGTTCTGGATCGCGTGCTGGATCTCGTGGATCAGCACGTCCTGCGGCGCGTCGCGCAGCTCCTCGCTGATGGTGATTTGATTCCCCTCGGCGCTGAAGCTGCCCAGCACGCCCTTCGGCGTCTCGTCGAATACGACTCGCACATGACGCAGCTGCGGATAGGCGCGGAACAGCTCCTCGTGGTCGAGAACATCTTCCAGTCTCGCGTTCCCGCGCTCCACGCGCTCGCTCAGCCGGTTCCGCTCGCGTCCCCAGGTCTCGGTCAGGGCGCGCAGCCTTGCCTGCTCTGTGTCCGTCAGCTCGCCGTAGAGCATCTTCCGCTCCAGTCGTTGCTGCTCGGCATACTCCGGATGGTTCCGACCAAAAAGCGCGTCTCCTGCGCGGTGGTATTCCATCTTGGAATCGTCGATCTCCCAGCGCCATTTTCCATCCATGCCCTCGTGCCAGCCGGTCGCTTTGCGGATGCTCTCCATGTCAGCACCCGCCGCTTGCATTTCCTGCGCTTCCCGCAGGCTTTCGAGGTTCGCGCCGTTGGCGTTTCTTCCGGCATAGCTGAAGCGAGCCGGAGGCCCCGTTTTCCGCTCCGATGCCGCCGAGGTCTCCTTCTGGATGGCAGAGGAGGCCCTTTGCGCCTCCTGCGCGGGGATCGCGCCGCTCCCGCCGTCGATGGCGCGCACAGCTTCCGTGTGGTACTGGCTCGCCGTCTGGCCGAAGCAGTCGATTCCGGCGTAGGCATCGCCCATGATCTCTTCCCACACATAGAGGTCTGCGTCCTCCGGCGTCATGCCTTCGTAATTGTTCGCGGCACCTTTGTACCTTTCGCGGTATTCCTCAAGGGTATCGCGCCAGCCGTCGCCCGAGGCCTGCACCGCCGCGGCAAAGGCTTCCACGTTTTCCCTCGTTGAGCGAAAATGTGCGATCTCATGCAGCCCCAGCTCCGAAGCGGTTTTCTTTCGGCTGTCCACGCGCATGACGATCCGGTTCGTTTCCCGCTCCGCGACGCCTGTGATGCTGACCGGCGAGCCGCCGCCGTTGACTTGCAGCAGGCCCGTCACCATGACGACCTCGCTGATGCCGGCCTGCTTTGCGGCAGCCTCAACATCCAGCAGCTCTTGGTCCCATGCGTTCCTCGGCAGGATGTGCAGCATTTTCGTGTCGGTTCCCAGCGAGACGCCGACCTCCGCCGAGCTGACGAGCGGCTCAAGCGCCGCCGCGGCCTGTCGCGCCTGAATCAGCGCTCCGTTTTCCTTGCTGCGTTCGCCGCCTGTTCTTGCGCGATTTCTTCGGACGTTTTCGTGTAGTCGCTCGATGCTCCCGCTCTTTGGCTGTTGGCGTAATTGCGCAGCTCCTCCGGCCCCATCGCCATAAGGTCTCCGTCCTCCGTCTCCACCGTGTAGATCGCTTTGCGCTCCCACGGCATCGGCACCGCCTTCTTCGGCAGGCTCGGCAGGCTTAATTTCTGTACCATGCGTTGTTCCTCCGTTCTTTTCTTCGATGTCCCACAGCGGCAGCTCCTCATGGGTTGCCGCCGTTTCCGAAGCACCAGGGATCGCCTGTTTGGCTTCCAGATAGTCCGCGTTCGGCTCATGGTATCCGCCGTGGACGTCGCGGTAGCCGTTCGAGAGCATATTGTCCAGCATCAGCTCCACGCGCTTCGCCGCGGCAAAATTCTCCTGTCCCTTGTCGTTGATGATGGCAGAGATCGACCGCTCGATGTCCGCGTAACTGATGTCCTCGTCGTCGAGCAGCTTTGCGATGCGCTCACTCGCCGACCGCTTCATGCGGATGTACTGGTCGTCTCCGGCGCCGTGCTCTTTGAGCTTGACGATCCCGCCGCCCTTTTCCGCGTAATTCAGCTCCTCCATCAGATTGGCCGCAGCCTCTTTGTAGAAAGAGTGGACCTCCGGATGGTCGAACTGGAACGCCTTGATCCGGCGCTCGCCGACCGTATTGCTGTCTCTTTGGTCGATGTGCTCCTCCGCTTTTGGCCGGTAGAGGTCCCCGTTTGCATCGACCGCAAGCTCGCCGCGGTTGAGTCGTTCGGAGATCTCCGCCGCATTGCCCTCGTTGGCATATTGCAGAAGGCTCACGCGCTTTCCCTGCGTCAGCGGATCGTTCTTGCTTTTTCCGCCGACGGGCGTTATACTGACCTTGCTCTCCTGCGTGGCTGAAACGCCCAGAGGGGCGACCGTTCCGCCTACTCGTTGGCGGCTATGATCGGCGCCCTGCGCAGGGGAGCTGTTTTGTACCGTCTGCTGATTGCCGATCTCTTCCGAGGTCGGCATCGGTGCACTTTCTGATGTGCCGGCAGCCCGCTCCGGTGCGGTATCCGCCGTGGGATTCTCTTGCTTGCCCGCGGTCTGCTCGCCCGCCAATGCGTCGAGGATCTGCACAGCCTCGACGGCCTCCTTCGCTTGGATAGCGCCGCTTTCCACGAGGCTCCGCATGACGGCGATCTCGTCCTTGACGGTCGCCTGCGCCTTCTGCGCGGCTTCCTGCGTCTTTGCGGTCCGCTGCTCGCTGTATGCCTTTGCGGCTCTGCCGGCCGTCTCCACGGCCAGCTCCGCCTTGACGGCGTTATACTCCGCGCTGATTTTGGCAAACAGGTCGTTCATCTCCCGCTGCGTCGCGGCGTCCGCTGTGGCAAAGCGGTCCGGATGGTACTGCCTGCCGTACTGCTTGAAGGCTTTCGTCAGGTCATCGAGGTTGTCAATGTCTTTGAAGTATTCGCGCTGTGCCTTCTGCGCCGTCGCGCCCTCGGCTTTTCCGCCGAGTGAGGAGGCGAGCGTCCGGCAGAAGAAGCCGACCGCCGCCTGGAAGAGCATATCTTTTGCAAGCTCCTCTCCCGAAATAGCAACGTCCTCATAGCTGTCGCCATAAGCGGCAGCTTTTGCATATTCGTTCGTAGCGCTCATGCCGCCGGCGAAGGCGATGTCGCTCAAAGCGCCCAGCACATTCTGCGCGATGGCGCTGTTGCCGAGACCGAGCTTGTTCAGCAATGCCCCGCCGTAGCGGATCGCGCCCTTGGCCGCCGCGCCGCCGACGCCAACGCTTGCCGCACCGCCGATTGCCAGCCTTGCTCCTGCGAGGGGATTATAGTTTTCCCCCTGCGCCTGCCGGTAGTCGTTCGCCATCGAGCCGCCGGAGGATACGCCGAGCGCCGCCGTCCCCAGCCCGGGCAGAATAGCGTTTGCGCCCACGATGCCCGCGAGGTTCATGCCGATCTGGAAGGCGTCGATGCCGACCCTTCCGGCCGTCCCCAGCCCTTCTTTTGCCGTCCGGATGTTCTCTGCCGCCTTGGCGCGCTGCGTGTCGGCGATCCCTTCGAGCAGGTCGATGCCCGCGCGGTTGCCGCGCGTGATCTCCTCGTTTGTCTTGGGGTATGGGTTCATTTCGTCGGCGTGCGTGGTGACGCCTGCCTTCTCCTTCGCGTCACGGTATTCCTTGTCCATTTCCTCCGCGGCCGCCACGAGCGCCGCGAGGAAGCCGGAGGCGTTTGCACCGAGGTTCTGCGCCGTCCCACGCACCGTCGCGCCGATACGCTTTGCCGCGTCCTCGTTGCGCACGATGCTCTGCGAGATCTCCTTGCCGCTCTTGTGCTTGCTTCCGCGCTCCGCCGGCAGGGAGGAAGAGGGATATCGCTCCTGTTGCTCCAGGTGGAGCTTTTCGGCGTAATCGTTCGCCTCCTCCACCGTGGAGAATTTGCCGAGATATTCTCCCGTGTCCCGATAGCGTTGCAGGATCTCCTCGTCGTTGCTGCTGTGGTATGGCGTACCATTCCGGTTCCACACGGTCGGCAGCAGCACCTCCTGCCCGTCGATGTTGTAGCTCGTGCTGCCAACCGTTGAAATGCTCCCGTTCGCATTGCGGTACTGCGGGCGGTCGTAGAGGTCAATGTTCCCCGCTCCGTACTGCCCGATGTTCCCGACGGTCCACTTCTGCTTCGCGGCAGTCTGCGGCCGCTCGATCTTCGTGATCTTGATTCTGCCGGATGCTTTCCCCTGAGACGATCCCTCTTGATAGGTTTTCGCCGCAGGCGCACGATCCTGTGCGCCTGCGGTCCCGTTTTTTGTGATCTTGATAGCCATATTGTCACCTCGTTAGAACGTGATGTTGAAGCCGCTCGCTTTGAGTCTCCTTGAGATGGTAGCCTTTTCTGCATCCGTGAGGTTCGCTCTGTCGAGGTCCTCCGCCAGCGCCTCCGGCGAGTTGTAGCGCCTGCCGTTCCAGGTGAAGATGCCCTCGTCCTCGTCGTAGCCCAGCTTGTCGCGGCCGCTCCCGAAGCCGGTGTAGCCGTACACCTGCGCGATGTAGTCGTCCGTGAAGCCCGCCTTGCGCAGCGTATTGAGCACCGTGTCGGTGAACTGGCCCTCTTTTGCCATTGCCTTTGCGGTCGTCAGACTCATGGTGCCCCCGCCGCCGCTTCCGCTCTTCTTTGCGGCCTTCTCGGCCTCCTGCTTGCGGTAGGCGTCCTCCAGAGCCTTGACGTACTCGCTGCTGTATCCGCTCTCGCTCACAAGGTTCGCAGAGGGCGAGCCTCCCGCCGCCAGAATGGCGTCCACCTGTGAGCGGATGGAGTCCTGCGCGGTCTGCTGTCTGGATGCCTCGTCAAGATAGCGCGCATAGTCGATCTGGTCCTGCCCCTGCACGTCGGCGAGCTGACTGCGCAGCCGGTCGTAATCGTCCGCGTAATTCTGATAGGCGAAGCCGCGGTCGGTGTTGAACTGGCCGAGGCGGTCGAGGTATTTTGCATAGTCCAGCTGCTCCTGCTGATTGACCGTGTTCAGGTCCTTCAGCTTCATGTTGTACTCGTCCAGGTAGCGCTCGTAGGCCTGCTGGTAGAGTGTCGGGATCACGTCGTTCAGCTTGGTTGCGTAATAATCTCCGGCCTGTGTAGCCGCGTTCACGGCATAGGAGCTTGGCCGGCCGCCGCTTGCGGCGCTCGCCTGTGCCAGCGCGTTCGCCGTGGCGCGGTCGCCCTCACGCAGATAGCTCTTCTTGTAGCTGCTCCATTGCGGGTCCGTCTCCTTGCTCCACGAGAAGTCCTCGCGGTTCAGGATGCGGTCCAGCAGATCCTTCTGCTGCTGCGCGAAGGCGTTCTCGTAGGTCGGCGCCTCGTCGTAAGAGAACGAGCCGAAGCTGCCGATCTGCCCGAGCAGGTCGTCAGCCCGCCGGTTCAGCTTGCTCTCCAGGCGGAAGCTGCCGCCGTCCGCTCCGCCGGAATAATTGCCGTAGCTCTTGCGCAGCTCGTTCGCCGCCTGATTGGCGAGAAGCCGCTGCTCCGCGGTCGCGGCGTTGTTGTAGTCCTTCTTCAGACTCAGCACGCTCAGCCCGAACTCCGGATACTTCTGCGCCAGATTGAGGTCGTCCTGCGAGAACTGCCCCATCAGGCCCGACTGATTCGCCGCTTTTACGAAGTCGTCGTAGGTGTATGCCATCGCTTAATTCCTCCCTTGTGTGGATTTTAATTCCGATCCGCTGTAATACTCCCGCGTCAGGGAGTAGAGCCGGAAGGCGCCCTTGCCCTCCAGCTTCAGCCGGTAGTGGTCGCCCCTTCGCGGCACGATGGGCAGGTAGTAGCTGCGCTTTTTCGCCTCGCAGAGTTTTTCGTCCACCTTCAGCCATTCGCCGCCGTCGAACTTGAGGTACACCTGCACCTCGGCACCTTCCTCCAGCTCCATGCGCAGCTGGAGCTTGCTTACGCCCTTCTTGTTCGGATCGTTTTCTGTGAAGTCCCCGAACTCGGCGCTCCATGCGACGGTTTCCTCCTCGGTGGATTCCGGCGCGTTCTGCACGTTGCCCGCGATCCACACCTCGCCCTGGTCGTTGAGCAGGAAGAGATTCCCGCCGAAACGGGCAAAGTATCGTGCCTTGGTCGCGTCCTCGGTGTGCCACAGGCCCTTCTGCGTGTCGTAGACGTACAGCAGCTCACCGTCCGGTCCCGTCATGCTGACGTAGTATTTCAGCCCGTCGCTGCCGCCGACAGCGTTTTTGAAGCGGTCCACGCCAAACGCCGCGCCCACCGGCTGCGGGATGCCGCCGGAGTAGACCATGATGCCCGCGCGCGAGAGGTAGAAGAGCGTCTCGCCCGCAATGGCAACGCTCCTGCCGCTTCCGTCCGCTACGCCCAGCGTAGCGCTCCCCATGATCTCAAAATTGCTCGGGAGCGAGCCGTAGACCTTGTAGATGTGGTCCTCCTTGAAGAAGATCGGGTAGCCGAGGAAGGAGACGCAGCCGGTAAACTTGCCCGCGCTGCCGGTGTCCACCGCGTAGCTGTCCGTATCCAGCCCCTCATACACGTTCCAGTTGAACGGATCGCCCAGCTTTGAAGCGTAAATGGTGGTATCGTCGCAGCCCCACAGCCGATTTTCGTTTTCGCAAATATAGCGTAGCATAGGAACTGTGCGCCGAACCGTCATGTTTCCGCTCTCGGTGTATGGCGTCTCGCCCTTGTCCCCGTCGAGCGTGAAGGCATATTCGTAGAAATACATCTTGTCGCCGTCGATCTCGCGGATCACCGGCGTCTTGTTGTTTTCCGTGTGCTTCGTGCAGCCGGAGATCGTCACGGCGTCGCCGGCCTTGAAGTAGGCCGACCAGTCCACGCCCGCGCATTGGATCGTGTTCGCTTTCGCCTCCTCCTCAAAGAGTTTTCCGTTTGTGAAGGTCAGGCTTGTCCCCGCCCACTCGCTCTCCAGCGAGCCGAACTCGCCCGTGAGCGTGTTGTAGTATTTCTTGTCCGGCAGGATAATGAGATAGGCCCCGAGGGCGCAGAAGGTCTTTTCGTTGTCCTCCACGCTCCCGCGCTCGATGCCGCCGTAGAAGAACTTCGTCCCGTCCGCCCAGGCAAGCGCGTCCCACGAGAAAAGACCGTTGCCCTTCGTGAGCGTCCGGAACAGCCGCCGCCTGCCTCGGCTGGCAAGCAGGGGATAGTAGTCGCTCGTCAGGTTCCTCATGTCCCACAGCTCGCCGTCACCGGCGCCGAGGTTGTGATTCAGCCCGCCGAACTTGACCTGCGTGCCCTTTCGGATGCCGTCCTGATAGACGATGCTCGGCAGCTTCATTTCGCTCCCTCCTCCCGAAAGACGAGGAAGCCGTCCAGCGCCTCGATCAGCGCGGGCTTGATCTCCGCCGGCGCCGTTACCTCGATAGGCGCGAAGTCGATCTTCGTCTCCGTGTCCGCGAGCGCCTTGCGCTTTTTTTCGTATTCCTGCGCGCTTCCCCTGATTGCAAAGCGCCCGTTGCCGGTCATGCGGATGTTGCCGTTCTCGTCCGTATCCGCGTATTCCTCCACCAGAGCGCGCTCCTCGCGCAGAAAGAAGTCCGTCTCGTCCGCCGTGGCCCGCTTGACCTTCACCACGGCCAGCGCGAGGTCGTAGGGGAGCCGCTGCTGGCTCATTTCCTGCGCGGCAAGGTTGGCGTTGACTGCTTCAATGAGTTTCATGTTCTGCTCCTTTCCAGAGCGCGCACGCGCTCTTCAAGCCGTTGGATCATGTAGGTGTGCAGCGCCGAGAAGTCGGCATAGCGCAGGCCGTACTCGAAGGTGTCCGTCTCCGGATTGATTACAAGGCCCGCAAAGTCCCCGTTGGTGAGGCCCGCTTCGCCCAGCGCCTCCTCGACCTCCTGCGCGATGTAGCCGGTGTGCAGCCGCCCGCTCCTGCCGTCCCTCATGCGGAACGAGCACGGCTTCAAAGCGCGGAAGAAATCCTCGTATCGGCTCATGTCGTAGTCGATGTCTTTCTTTGCCCGCCGGTCCGAGCGCACGGTCAGCTCCTCCGTCGCATAGCAGCCGCCGGAGCACCAGATGCTCGCGCCGTCGCCGGTCATACGCGCGCCGGCGTTCGTGGCGATGAAGTAATAGTCCTCGTTGCTGCCCGACAGGATCGCGCCGTAGGTCATGCTCACGCCGTCGCTGCCGTAGCCGCACCCCATATAGCCGTAGCTCCTGCCGCCGGAGGTGAGCGTGAAGCAGTTGGACACATCCACAAGGTTCGCGCGGATCGTGCCGGTCGTGATGTTGTCCGCGTTGATGATCGTGTAGCGGTTCGACCTCTCCAGGTCGGTGAAGGCCACAAGGCCCGAGAACCAGATGTTCGCGCTGGACACGACGACGCCGTTGCTCATGAGCGAGATCGTCGAGTCCTCGCCGTCGTTGCTCGCCCGCAGCGAAAAGCCGTTCACGGTCTGCTGGAGCGTCGTCACCCGCCCGTCCGTGTTCGAGATGCGCGTCGAGAGGGAGGAGGCCGTCTGCTGGAGCGTCGAGATGCTCCCGCTCTGGTCCGCTATCGCGGTCGCCAATCCCTTCGCGGTCTGCTGGAGCGTGCTGATGTTCCCCTCGTTGTCCGATACCCTCGTCTGAAGGCCCTCTGCTGTGGCTTGCAGCTGTGTGATGTTGCCCTCGCTGTCGCTGATGCGCAGCGCCAGAGCGCCGGCGTCGATGGCGAGCTGAAGGATGCGCTCCTCATCGTCCTCGATCTTCGCGTAGATCGGCTCGGTGATGGCGCTTTCCCACCGCTCCTTCGCCGTTTTGTTCATGTTCCCGAGATCGAGGTTGTGCAGTGTATAGCGCAGCTGCTCGACCAGCAGGTACATATAGTCCTGGATGCTTGTGACCTTTTCCTCCATCGACTCTTCGCCCGTGAAAGCCGGAAAATTCGTGTCGATGTAGAGCCAGTTGGAAGGCATTTGCTTTCCTCCTTTCCTGAGAAAAAGGACCGGCCGATGGCCGGCCCTTTCGTTTATGCGCCGTAGGCTCCTGCGCGGTCGTTGAATACCATCATGCGCAGCATATCCGCCGAGAGGTCCATGTCGGCAGGAAAGCCGTTCGCGTCCTTCGCCCCGCCGCCGCGGATGGCTCCCTTGGCGATCAGCTTCAGGACGGTATCGGCCGCCCACGGGGCCTTCTCGCGGATCTCCTGCATGGTGTTGTATCGCATTTCCTCTTCCTCCGTTTCCTCACTTGGCTCGTTGAGCCGGTTCCAGAACTCCGCCTTCCACTTCGCCGCGTTCTCTCTTCCTGCCCAATAGGCAGGGCAGAGCTTGCCGGTCACGTCGAAGTGGCGGATCACGTTCTTTTGTGGGACGTTGTACTTCGCCATCAGAGAGCGCGTCAGCTTCAGAGCCGCCGTGACGGTCTCCGGCGCGGGCGCATACGTCCCGTCGCGCTTCGCGTCGCACAGCTCGATGCTGATGCTGTTCGTGTTCCGGCAGATGTTGTAGAGCGTCCCGCCGCCCGTCTGCGGGCAGGATGGGTACTTTCTGCCGCCGACCGCCCAGGCAGTATGCAAGTCAGGCACGCTTTGGTAGATGCTGTTCGCGTCCACGAAGTAGTGCGCGCTGCTTTTCACCACGGTCGAGGCGTAATACCTGGCGTTGTTCTCCGCGGTATCGCCGTCGTTGCCCGTGTAGTGAATGACAATGTACTTGATGGCCCGTGCGTTCCGTGCAGGGCCATAATTCCCTGCGTTGGCGTGCAGCTGCTTAATTTCCATCCTTGCCCTCCGCATTGAGCTGCTTGACGAAATAGAACGTGATAATCATGGTGTAGATGTTGAGGAAGTTGTCGGGGATCGCGTTCTGCACCGTCAGCACGCAGAATGTCACCGTGAGGGCAAGCGTCACAAGACTCTTGACGCTCAGGAGATTTGCCAGTCTTTTATAAAGAATTTCCATCGTCTGTTTCCTTTCCGGACGCCTCTGCGTCCTTTCGTGTCGTTCGTTCCTTCAAAACCGTGCGCAGGCATAGGAAGAGTAGTTCCCCGCCGAAAAAGCCGAGGATCACCGCCAAAAGGCCCGCCGCGTCATTCCCCGTGCGAGAGAGGATGCGCAGCGCATAGTAGCTCGCGCCGCTCGCATAGGCAATGCACCAGATCACCACCAGCTTTGCGAACAGGTGCGGGATCTTCCGCCGCCGCTTCATGTGTCCAGAATGGCGTGGACGCCCTGCTTCGCCAGAAATTCCTTCTGCTTGTGCTTCACGCCCGCGGCATAATCGAGCGCCGCGTGCATATCGCCGTTGCAATGGGCGTCGGGGATGCGCTGCACTGCTCTTGCTGTGGCCTCGGCCAATGCGACCGCCGCCCAGGTCCCCTCGATCAGGCACAGCAGCAGCTTCTCCTGCCCCTTCTGCTGTTCGCTGAGCTTCTCGCGCTCCTTCTTGTCCTTCTTTCGCTCTCGGGCCGCCGCGGCCTCGATCAGGGCCACGATCACGACGGCTGCGGCAGAGATCAGCTCGCCACTCATGCCGTCACCTCCGTCCATTGGCTCACCCCAGGCTCCCACACGTTGCCGTCCACGTCGCTCGTCCACTTCTTTCCGTTGTGCGTCACCTTCGCATCCTTCGCGTAGGAATCGTGCGCGCCGAGCGGCTGACTCCACGCGGGCCACTCCTCGCTCGGATCGCTCGCCTTTACCCACAAAGAGGTGGTGTAGCTCGGCTCCCAGCTCGCCTGTGAGGTATGGTCCTGCAGGCAGCGGTACAGCTTTCCCTTAAATGTGCGGTACTGCCCCGTCTTGTAGGCGGTGGGATAGGCCCACTCCGGAAACAGCGCCATGTGCTCGCCGGCTGTGGCGTCGTCCAGGTCTCCCTTCTCCGCTATCGCCACGAAGGCGATCTCGCTGGCCTCTCGCGTCTGTGCCATTTCTTCACGCATCTTCTGCGCGATCTCGGTGTAGCGGTAGTGGTCCGTGATGTGGTAGAGGTCGAATTTCTTCTCCTCGTTCTCCATCGACCGGTATTTCTCGACGATGCGGAACCGGTCACAGATCACGCTGTCGTCGTACACCCTGCGCACCTCGACGTAGCCTTCGAGATCGCTGTGTGCGTCGCCCGCGGTCTTGAGGTTTTCCACCTCCACGCCGTTCAGGCGGTCTGTGCCAAAGATATATTCCATCTTCGACGCTCCTTTCTCATGTACTCTCTTACGACTTGCTTCATCATTTTCTGTGTTCCCTTGCGCACGAGCCTTCGGTAGAGGTGTACGCTGCTGCAATGCTTGAGCTGTCCCAGGCGGGACAATAGCCCGAACGCGAGCGATACGGGGATCCGTGTCCCGCGCGCGAGCTTCCGCCGCAGGCTGTGCAGCTGCCGCGTCATGCGGAACAGGTTGCGCTTGCGCAGGTAGGTGTAGCCTCTCCCGAAGCGATAGCCGAGCGCGGTCGGCATCCGGTCCGCCGTGCGGAACTTCTGCCAGTCGCCCTTGATCGCCAGCTCGTGCGCTTTCAGCCAGTCCTCGATCATTTTGATCGCGCGGTCCAGCTGCCGTTTGCTCCGCGCATACAGCGTGAAGTTGTCCATGTAGCGCAGGTAGTGCGTCACCTCCGGCCCTCGCTCGCGCAGCGCGTGGTCGAGCGGCTGGAGCGTGGTGTTGGCGAACCATTGGCTGAAATACGCGCCGATCATCACGCCGTCGCGCATCACGCGCTCGGCAAGGTCCAGAACGCGGTGGTCCTTCACCAGCTGCCGCAGCCGTGCCATCACGACCTCCGGCTTCAGGCTGTCGTAGAAGTGCCGGATGTCCAGCTGCGCGCACCAGCGCGTGCCCTTCGGATCGTCTCGGTGCCACTTCTTCATGGCCTTTACGCCGTAGTGGATGCCTCTGCCGCGGATGCTCCCGCAGCAATACGGGTCCATGCCGCGCATCATCGGCCGCTGTAAAGCCTGCACCAGAGCGTGATGGATGTACTGGTCGGGCCACAGCTTCGGCTCGTAGATGTCTCTCCACTTGCCCGCGCTCTTGTCCCAACGCCGCTTCTTTCGCGCCGGTGACGGCTCAAAGCCGCTCACGATGATCGTGCGCAATGCCTCGATGCTGCCCGCGCGGTCCGCTTCTACCCGCTGCACGGTCTTGTCCGGCCGGTGCCGCGGCCGCCAGCGGTGTGTGGCGTTCACCTCGTCGATGGCATTGCCGAGGTTCTCGTCGCTGATTAAATAGTCAAATAGATGGTTGACTCGTTTCACGGGATATGTTCTCCTTCTCCTTGTTGCCTCGCGGTCTTTCCAGCGTCCTTTCGGATGTACTAAACCGCGTCCCTTCGGCATCGTTCTTCACCAAGAGGTGCGCGACTATCCCGCCCATCTATGCAAAGCCGTGGGAACGGCCTTACGGAGAAGTGAGCGGACTGCCTGAGTCCATTGGCAAGGTGACGGCACCCGATGTACGCGTTCGCGTTCGAGGCGGCGTTGTTGCCGTTGAGGTAGAGCGCGCCGTGGTTCTGGTTCTGGTTGTAGTTGCCGCCGACGTACAGCACAACGCCCGAGGCGTTGTAGTTGCAGTAGTCGTCCAGGACCGGATACCCATAGCAGGAACACCGACTACTGGCGGGATAGCCCCAAATTTCGACCGCCGGCGCCGACTGACGCCGGCGGTCTTTCGCTCTTTTGTGATATTGTTCTGTGTCGGACTGCCTTATGCAAAGGGGGCTGCGGCCCCCTCTGCACTCCCCTTTAGGGGAGTTTTTGGAGACGGCACCCGATGAACGCGTACGCGCTCGAGGCGGCGCCGTCGCCGCTGAGGTAGAGCGCGCCGTAGCTCTGGTTCTGGCTGTAGTAGCCGCCGACGTACAGCACAACGCCCGAGGCGTAGTAGTAGCAATAGTCGCAGACGTAGGTATTCTCGCTGCCTGCGACCGCCGACGGGTACAATGCGTACTCGAAGCCGGAAACGCCCGGGATGCTCCACGCGCTGATCCAGCCGCCCGAAGTCGGTCTCGTGCCGATGTTCGTGCCGCCGGAGGTGTCGCTGAAGCTGGCGGGGTTCTTGATGCAGTAGACATTCGCGCCGGAGAAGTAGATGCCGTCGCACCAGTCGAGCACGTTGGACCACAGGCCCTCGATGTGGCGGTACTGGATGCCCGCCGCATAGGTCGTGCGGCTTGTGGCCGTCGTGCCGGTGTGGTAGGTCATGGCGTCCGTCGCGCCCATGTTCTCGGTGCCCGAATTGTTGCCGCAGCCGTAGCCGATCTTCGCCTGACTGTTCCAGTCGGCGTACTCCACGAGGTAGAGCATCATGATCGTCCAGTACATCGCGAAGTCGTACTGCCATACATCGCTCCCGAGCGCGTGGATCGAGCTTCTTGCCGCCGCGCGCGTGATGCTGGCGACAGGCTTCACGCCGCTGGTGCTCTTGTAGGTGCTCGCGCAATGGTAGCGGCCCACATACACATAGTCGCGCTCGCCCTTGCCGTCTCCGCGGTCCGCGTGGGCAGGGGAGACGAGGAAGCCCGTCTGTGCCGCGTCGGAGAGCTGGAGCTTCATCTGGTTGCCCGCCTTGGTCCACTTGTACCAGTATTTCGGGATCTTGACGAGCTTGCCACAGGTTGCGTCGTCCACGACCACCATGCCGCTCCACGGCATACAGCTGTCAAAGGGAGAGGAACCGTCGCCGTTGTTTACCGCCGCGACGGGATCCGCAAAGCCCGCCGCGTCGTCCGTGCGGCTCCACGCGGTCGTGGCGGTGCCGTCCCAGATCGCGCCGTAGGTCTTGGCATACTTGAGCGTCACGGCGTACTGCTTCACCTGGTCCACCGTCACCGTCTGCGTGTCGGTCTTGCCGTTGAGCGTGCCGGTCACGTTCCAGGTGCCGTAGGAGGGGATGTCGAAGTAACACACGCCCGTCGTCGCGGTCTGCTGCAGCGTCGTCGAGCCGGAGACGACCTTCACGATGGAGTTGATCGGCGCCGTCACCTTGATCTGCGGGTAGAAGGCCGTGCCGCCGGTCGGACCCGTGGCTCCGGTGGGTCCGGTGGGACCCGTGGGACCCGTCGCGCCCTTCGCGCCGTCTGCGCCCTTTGCGCCGTCCGCGCCCTGCGTGCCGGCAGGACCAGTCGGGCCGGTGGGTCCGGTAGGACCCGTCGGACCGGTCGCGCCCTGCGCGCCGTCCTTGCCTGTGGGACCGGTGGGACCGACGTTGCCCTGCGCGCCGCCCGGACCGGTGGGGCCGATGCTGCCCTGCTCGCCGGTCGGGCCGGTCGGTCCCGTTGGGCCGGTCGCGCCCTTGGCACCCGTGTCGCCCTTGGACCCCGCAGGGCCGGTGGGACCTTGCTGAAGCACGAAGTTGAAAACGGCCTGCTGCTGCGTGCCGGCGTTCGTCACGCTCGGCGAGCCGGTCGGGCCGACGCTCGTGACCGTTCCGATCTCGACCGTTGCCGCAACGCCCTGTGCTCCTGCCGCGCCCTGCGCGCCGGCCGGTCCTGTCGGGCCTGTGGGACCGGTTGGGCCGGTGGGACCCGTAGGACCTTTCGCGCCCTGCAAGGGGCCGTTGTTGATGAACTGGCTCGTGATGCCGTCGAAGATGTAGATGTCGTAAGGCTCCGCCGAGCCGACACCGTAGGCATCGCCTGCCTCTGCTGTGGCCTTCTTCGCGCTGTCCAGCGCCGCCTTCGTTGCGTAATAGCCGAGCACGGTGAATCCGGCGCCGGTGTCGCCCTTGCTGCCGGTCGGTCCCGTGGGACCTGTCGGACCTGTCGGACCCGTCGGACCGGAAGGACCGGTGGGGCCTTTCGGCCCGGTCTCACCCTTGCCGGTGGGACCGGTTGGCCCCTGTGCGCCGGTTGGGCCTGTGGGACCCGTGGGGCCGGAGGGACCCGCGGGGCCTTCGGGACCCTGGCTGCCCTGCGCGCCCTGCTTGCCCTCGGGACCCGCCGGACCGACGGGACCCTGGCTGCCGGTCTGCCCCTGCGGGCCTTCGGGACCCTGTGAGCCGGTCGGTCCGGTCGGACCGGTGGGGCCGGTGGTGCCGGTGGGGCCGGTCTCGCCCTTGCCGGTGGGACCCGTGGGACCTTCGGGACCGACAGGGCCTTGCGGACCGGTGGGGCCTTCGGGACCGAGCTGCCCCTGCGGGCCTTCGGGACCCTGTGGGCCGGTCGGACCCATCACCTGCAGGCTGTCCCAGTCGTTCTTCTCCACGTTCCACCAGTAGGCGAGGTAGTCCGTCTCGGTGCCGACCTTGTAGCAGTCGCCCTCGTTGCCGGTCGGATGCGCCGCGCGCAGCGCCTCCTCCGTCGGATAGGTGCCGAGGAAAATGAGGCCGCTGCCCTGTGGGCCGGTGGGGCCGCGCAGGCTCTTGAGCCACTCTTCCTCCGTTCCAATAAAGCCTCGCTTGACGGCGAGGCCGTATGCTGTGATGTAATACGGGGGGTTCTCGTACATCGCTTATGCCTCCTTCTTGTATCCCTGCACCGGATCGTAGGTGCCCGCGAACCAGCGCAGGAAGTTCCCGTATGCGTTGTTGTAGAGCTGGAGGGAGTTCTGGTACTTGTTGTACTCGCCGTTCTCCGCGTCGATCTTCGCTTCGAGGTAGAGCACATACAGCTCGTCGTAAGGCGGCTTCACCAGCAGCTCCATGTCCAGTCCGTCCGGATAGGAGTAGTTGAACTGCTCCGTCTCCGCCGGCGCCATGAGGAATACATCCGCCGCGATCTGACCCTCCAGCGCGGTCAGCCACAAAAACTTCAGCTCCTCTTCAAAGGCGTTCGGCTTGGCGAGGTCCGTCCGCCGGATCACTTCTTTGGTCTTCATGCTTCTCCCAGCCTTTCTTGGAATAGACGCAGATTCGCTTCGATCCGCTCGCTTCGGCACAGCGAGAGAGCCGTGCTTGCCGCCTCCGCCGCGCCGCGGATGTCGCCCGTGTGCCACAGTCCGATCGAGAGGAGGTCCCACGGGGCCGCGCCCCATGCCTCCGCCTCGTTGATGGCGCTCCGGCTCTTGGTCGTGATGCGCAGCGCCTTCCGTCCGTAGTAGACGACGCCCTCCCAGTTTTCCGCGCGGTAGGCGGCCTTCTCGGCCTCGTACCAGTTTTCGCGCTGCTCGGGCACTTCCGCGATGGCGCGCATCGCCCAGCACATCGCGCTCCGCTCGTCGCCCAGCGCGTGCATACACGCTGAGAGATAGCGCATGGACGCGGCTCTTTCCTCGTCCCACACCGCGGAAGGCAGCGTGAGGTGCCTTTTCAGCTCCTCTGCGGCTTTCTGGAACATCCCGCGGTAAAGATACTCCCTGCCGAGATAATGCGCACAGCGCGCATCCTGCGGCGTTTCCTGTGCCGCCAGCTCCAGCAGCGGGAGATACTGTGCGCGGCTCTTGCGCTCGTCGGGCAGGTGCTCCGCCGCCATGCCCTCCACGTTCACGCAGCGGAAGAAGGGCCTGCCGTCGGAGGGAACGAGGACCTCATGCACGGGATACCTCCACGTTGCGCACTTCGGCCGGTGGATCTTCTCACGCAGAAAGACCGTGCCTTCGCTTCCGTCCGCGTTGCGCGAGCAGATGCAGCGATAGGTGCCCGTCTCGGCGTCCACGGTCCACGCTTTTTCCAATGCTGCGCGCCACCCGGGCAGCAGCACCTCGTCGAGATCCACGCACACGCAGAGGTCCGTGTCGCGCGGGATCAGAAGCATGGACAGGTTGCGCGCCACGTCGAAGCGCCACGGCTCGATGGTCATCTGCCGGACGATCACGCCGCGGTCGGAGAGCTTTTCCACGGTTCGGTCGGTCGATCCGGTGTCCAGCACCGCGATGTAGTCGGCCTCCGCCGCCGCATCGCAGAATCGGTCCACGAACTGCTCTTCGTTCCTGGCGATGGCATAAATGCAGATCTTATGCTTCATGGTTGCCTCCAAAAGAGAGAGGGCAGGGCGCCTCGCCCCGCCCTCTTCGGTCGTATCAGGTTGCCTTGCCGGTGGCGAGCTGCTTCACCAGCTTGTTGTGCTTGGCCTTCAGCTCGTTCACAAGCGTCACGACGGCATCGAACTCGGCCTTGGTCGGAGCCGCTCCGGCCGCGGCAGCGGCATCCGCCGCCGTGACCTTGAAATCGGCCTCCTTCATGCCGCCGTTCTTCGTCGCGCCGTGGACCTCAAGGTCGCCCAGAACCTCAAGGTTTTGCAGTCTCGTCGCGTTTTCCATGCGGCACCTCCGTTAAGGAAGATCGTTGCCGCTTGCGATGCCGCCCGCGGCAAACGCGCGCCAGTCGTTGAAGGTGGCATTGAAGCGGGAGCGGCCGCGCCACACGTTCGCGTCGGTGTTCTCGTCGATGGTCGAGCGCACCGCGAGCTGGATGCGGTCGTTCCACACCGCGCCGCCGTAGGTCTTGTTGTACTTGCTGTCGAGCAGCAGCCATGGCTTCGTGCCGGCCGTGATGAACTGGTTGAGGTAGCTCCAGACAATCACGGTCCAGCGGCCGTACTGGTAGTTGAAGGCGTTGTTGGCCGTCACGGGATCCTTGTCCGCGCCGATGGCCGCGAATACCGCCTTCTTCAGATCCGCGTTCTCGGGGATCACGATGGTGTCGGGCGCCACGTCGAGGATCTCGTCGTTGTCGCCGCGGAACAGGTGCATCGCGGTCTCCAGCTTGCCGAGCGCGTCCACGCTGAACTCGTCCTTGAAGCTGTTGCACTGGTTGTCGCCGGCGACCTTCGGCGGGTGCGCCGTGTGGAACAGCGTCACGCCGTCCGCCGCGTTGATGTCGAAGCTCTTGCCGTGGTACTGCGCCGCGGCGTTGCCGCGGATGGCGTTGCCCAGCAGGGCCGCGCCGAACATCTCGCGCGTGCGGTTGTAGCCGGTGAGGAAGGCGGCGGGCTGCTTCTTGAGGTCCATGAGCTTGGAGTCTTCGATCATCTCCGCGGAGATGGCGAAGGAGTCCTTCCAGGTGTCATAGACCAGCAGCTTGCGGTAGCCCTCCTGCATACCATCCGCGGGATACGCGCCGTTCTCGCCGACCGGCTCGAAGCCGCTCATGGCGGTCATGGTGGTGAGCATATCGCCGTAGTTGTCGGAGGTGCCCATCAGGAACAGGTCCTTCAGGACGCTCTGCTGCTCGAACTGCTCGCCGCGCTGCTCAAGGAACATACGGATCGGAGCCTGACACTTGCCGTATACGGAGTCGTTCAGGCCCGAGCCTTCGGAAAATACGATCTTCATAGTCTGTTCTCCTTTCTCGGCTTAGAAGCGGACGTGGACGGTGCCGCCCGCGCCGCTCTTGGCCTTGTCGTCGAAATCCACGATCTCGGCGACGCCGCTGGCCGTGGTCGCGGTCACCTGCAAACCGTCGGTGTGCAGCGTGACCTTCTGGCCGATCTTCGCGCTGGAAAATGCGGCGCTGTTGGTCGTTTCATAAATGCGGTCCTTGTCCACGCGGACAACGGGGATGATGGTGCCCGCCGTGACCGCCGCGTCTGCATCCTTCATGCAGATGTAGGTCGGCGCGGTGGCACCGGTCGCAAGCGCGAGCAGGCCGTTCGTCAGGACGAGCGCAAGGCCCGCCTTCGGCGTGATCGCGCTTGCCGGGAGATACTCGAACGGAGTAACTGCCCCGTGGTCGGACTGATCGGGAAAGAAACCTTTCATGGTCTTTTAACCTCCTGTTTTCTTTTTCATGTAGGCTTGCACCTGTGCCTCGGTGCAGTCCGGATTGAACAGGCGGAACATCGCCATGTCCTCCGCCGAAACGCTCGGCTGTGCGTCGGAGCGCCCCGTGCCGGAGGCGGTGAGATGGTCCTTGCTCCTCGCGTTTGCGAGGGCCTGCTGGCGTCCGGCTTCTGCCATCTTGGCTTCGCGCTCGCCTCTGGTTGCAAGGTAATAGGCGTCGAGGTAGTTGTTGCCGCGTTTCACATATTCGTAAAACTCCTTGGCTTTCGGCATCGTGAGCAGGTCGCGCACGGTCTTGATGCTCGGATCGAGCTTTCCGATCTCGCTGATCTGCTCATTGATCTCAGCCTGGGCTTTCGCTTCCTCGGCTGCCCGTTCGGCTTCTTCGCTGCGGCGAAGGATCTCCTCCGCCTTCTGTACGGCAGGGCTTTTCTGGATCGCAGCATCCAGGCTTTCCGGCGTCAGCCGTCCTGCCTTGAGGTCCTCTTGCAGCTTGGCGGCGTCATACGACTCCTTCCAGCTGCGGAACTCCTCAATGTTGCGGATCGGCTCGCCCGTGATGGTGTTCTTCAGGCCGGCCTTGGAGAAAAAGTCGTCCATTTCCGCTTTGGACCTCTGCTGTTCCTCCTCGCGTGCCTTCTGCACGGCCGCGTCGATGGCGGCCTTCTGCTCCTCACGGCGGCGCTGTGCCGCCATTTCGCGGCGCTGCTCCTCGGTCTGCTGTCCTGCCGGCGCAGTCTCCTCCGGTTCCGCTTTCGCTCCCGTCGGTTCCTGCGCCTCGGCCCCTCCCTCTGCCGGTTCGGCGGTCTCCGGCTCTCTCGCGCCTTCTTCGGTCGGTTCCTGCGCCGCTTTTGCCGGTTCGGCGACTTCCGGCTCTTTCGCGCCTACGCCCAAAGCGTCGTAAAGCTGCTGTTCGGTGAAGCTCATATACTTCTCCTGCGTCCTTTCGGACGGTGGATTTTCCCGCTATTCCATGCGATTTGTGCGGCCCCGCGGCCGCGTGGTGCGGCTCTTACTTCTTGCCGCTGCGGAGGTCGCCGCCCGTCTTGACCGTGCCCTTCTTGGCGTCCGTGGTCTGCTTGGGGGCCTTGACGACCTGCGTGCCGCCGTTCTTGATCTTGCCGGCGTAGCCGTTGTCCTGCATGACGCATCCTCCTTTCCTCTGTCGTCGCGGCAGATCCGCCGCGCGATCTATCAAACGCGCGTCCGCGTATTGACCTCATTCAGCGCGTCCTGCCGCGCCTGCTGTTCGGCCTGTTGTACGGCCTGCATCTGCTGCATTTGCAGCTGCATCTGCATTTGCTGGGCCTGCATCTGCTGCTCGCGTGAGAGCTTCTCTTCGAGGTATTTCTTCGTGCTCGCGGCCCCCGGGTAGTGCAGCTCCTCCATCTTCGACCAGAACAAAATGAGCGTCTCGGTCTGCCCTGGATCGCCGAAGGCTCCGGTCTGAAGGTTCTGCCGCGTCTCCTGCCACATCGCCTCGCGGTTCGAGGCCAGCGGTGCAGAGGTGTCGCAGCTGAAGAGGAACTGGTCGTTCCAATGCCAGCCGCCGTCGGCGTCCTGCTCCAGAAAGTCGTAACGGTTGAACTCCTCGTACACCGTCTCGCCGCGGCTGTCCTTGTAGGTCACGCTGCGCGGCTCGTCCGAGTAGGCGAGGGCATACTTGAACATCATCTCGAACAGCTCCGCGTAGGCCGCGTCCTTCATCACGCGCTTGCTCTCAAGGCGTCCCGCCGCCTGTGCGGCTGAGAACTCCTTGGCTTTTCCGCTCGTCGCGGTGGAGTCCTGCCGGCCCTGAAAGCTGTCCGTGATGCCGAGGATCTGCCGCGCCTCCTCGTAGACGTTGGCGAGGTAGAGCAGCTCGTACTGAAGGTCGCCCTTGAAGTCGTAGACGCCAATGAGCGCCTTGTCCGCAGGCGAGCCGATGTACCAGCGCTCGCCGTCCTCGGGATCGGTGCGCAGTTTTGCGTTGTCCGGCAGTGTGATCCTCGTGCCGGCCTTCACGAGTCGGTCGATGATCTTCTGCTCGATGCGGTTGATGGTGTTCTGCTGGTCCGCGATCACGTCAACATCGCTGTTGCCGAGGAGCTTGCCGTATACGCTCACGCTCTTCTGTAAAACGATGGGGTAAAGATCCGGCTTGTAGAACGGCACCATCGTCGGCTTCATCACCGGGTTCCCGTTCTCGTCCAGCCCGGGCGCTGCGCCGTCGATGTGATTGCCGAGCGCCGTTTCGACCGGCAGAAGGATCTGCTCGTATTCCTGCTCCTTCGTCGTCCAGTCGTCCGCGCCGCACCACGGGCACGGTCCGCCGTCGTAGCGCTCCGGCTTCGGCTCCTGCGCGTTCACGGGGATCGCGTCCAGCGGCACGCCGCCGGCCATTTCCTCGGCCATCAGGCCGCCGGCGATCTCCTGCTCGGTCAGCTCCTGCGGGATCAATCCGCCGGCAAAGCCGCGCGTCGGGTCGGGCAGAAGGTTCCCCTCCTGCGTCTCCGCGCCGAGCACCTGCCCGCGCAGCGGCCGGACTCTGCCGCACTTCCTGCACACCGGCTGCCGCCGCGCCTGATAGTCCGTCAGGTCCAAAAGCTCAATGTCGTTCACCCACTCGAAGCGGTTGATGCCGCCGCGCTCGTTAATCTCAAAGCCGATGTAGAGCGTCAGGCTGTCGTCGGTCTGGCTCTTGCCGTCCGCCGAGCGGATGTCCGGCTCGCTCTCGCCCTCGTCCGTGAGGTCCACGCCGTACTTCCGCCGGACGGTCTCCTTCGTCGTCGGCATCTTCGTGATGAACCAGTCCATGTCGCGGATGCCCGTATAAACACCAGGCTGCGGGCCGAACTGCTTCGGATGCAGCAGCGTCACCGCGATCTCGCCCACGGTGGAGTGTGTGCGCTTCGTGTTGTCCCACTCCACGAGGAATCCCGTGCCGCCCTGGATGGGCACCGTGCGCTCGGCCATGTCGTTGATCGTCTCAAAGGGCAGGCGGTCCAGCTCATTGCGCAGGAAGTGCTCGATGATGTTGGCGAGCCGCTCGTCCTTCTTCCGCCGCGGCGTCACCTTCGGCTGCGGGATGGTCGAGGAGACCTGGCTTTCGATGTTTTCGAAGATAATATTGCGCACATGGCTCGTTTTCTTCGGCTGTCCGTTGCGCTTCGTGTCGCCCTCGACAAGCGGAGAGAGCGTCCGGCCGCCGTTGTAGCGCTTCTCGCGCTTGTCCATGTCGGCTACTTCACTTTTCCACTCGTTGTCGCTCTGCTGCAATCTCTGTTGCCAGCGCGCGAGCTTTTCGCTGATTTTCTTTTCCATGTTTCACTCCTATTCCGGCCTGCCCCATAGGCGGATCATCGCTTCGCGCTCCGCCGGCGTAGCCTTGTTGTAGTCGTCCCACAGGTCCTGCGACCATCTCACGCGCTCGCCCCTTGGCCGCTTGATCTCCATCGTCTGCTGCGGTCGGATGTAGTGCGCGATGGCAAGGGCCAGCACGCAGTCGTCGTGCGCGCCGCTCTCGGCTTCGCCTTGCAGGTCTTTCTCCCGCCGCACGAAGGTGAGCATCTCTAAAAGCGTGTCGCGGTCGTTGATGCTCGCCATGCTCTCGCGCAAAATGCGGATCAGCTCCGAGAGGATCACCGGCCGCGTGGTCCGGTTCGTCTGGAAGCCGTAGGCCTGCTTGATCCGTCCGGTGTAGTCGTCCTCCACCTCGCGGACGTAGAGCTTCGGGTAGCCCATCAGGGCGAGCAGCTTGACGGGGTAGGTGGAGAAGTTGGTCTCGATGCCGAGCAGGGCGTCGTTGTAATAGCGGCCGAGGCAGTACATCTGCCGCGCGTAGGTGTCCTCGTCGTAGCGGTGGCGCAGCACGCACACCTGTCGGCCCGTAATGTTGTCGAGCACCTGCCCGACGAAATAATCACTTCCGTCGCCCGCCGTGTCGCCGCCGACGACATAGGGCCTGCCCTCGGTCGGCTCGGCGTAGAGGATCACGGGGCCGTTCTCGTCGTCCTCCCAATGCCACTCGCTGATGTGGATATCATCGGGGGAGAGCGTGTAGGCGAAATAGCCGCGCTTGCGCCAGCCCTGCTTTTCGACGTAGGTGAGCCGCTCGGCGACCGCCTTGCCGTTGAATACCGTCTTTCCGGTCACGCCCCATTGGCCGAGGCAGTAGACCATGTAGTAATACTCGTCCGTCTCGCGGAAGGCTTCGAGCGTGATGCGCGCCTCCGGCGTGAGGAAGCGGTTGTCCTTGTAGGTGCTCTCGTGGACCGTCGCGCGCGGGTCCTTCGTGTCGAAGAACCGCTTTTTGAGCCAATGCGTGATCGAGATCGGGTTGAAGGTCAGGATCATCTGGAGGTAGAAGGGGAACTCCGTGCGGAGTCGGATGTCGAGCTGGTTGAAGTCTCCCTCCTCCAGCTCGCTCGCCTCCTCGATCCAGATGCCCGTGATATCGAAGATGGATTTGAGCTTCTCTACGTCGTCGAGACCTGCGAACAGGATCTCGCTTCCGTTTTTGAAGCGGATATACATATCGCTGCCTTTGCCCTTGGGGATAAAGGCGATCTGGTCGGCGTAGTATTCGTAGGCCTGCTTCTTGAGCTGCTCAAAGCAGCTCTCGCGCAGCGTCTTTGCGACCTTTCGCACCACCAGATAGCGGTGCCCAGGCTCATTCGTGACGCGCTCTAAGATCTTGCGGCCGGCGAAGATGGACTTGCCGGAGCCGCCGCCGCCCTTGAGCACCAGAAAGCGGTGCTTGTCGAACAGGAGAGGGAGGAAGTGCGCGTTGTTCGTCTCGCGCATTTGCTTCCACCACAGCGCCACATCCAGCTTTTGCTCAAGCGTCGCCATCGTTTTCGCTGAACTCACGCATCAGCTCCTCCAGCACGCTCTGTCGCTCTTCGAGCGGCATGGAGGCCGCCGTCACGGCTTTCGCCGCTCTGCCGCCCAGCTCGATCTCCTTCTTGTCGTGGTAGCCGTAGTTGTTTTGCAGGTCGAATACGATGCCTTTCACATCCTTGCGCGTGAGCAGCTGTTCCTCCAGCCACGCGCGCATACGCCCCCGCGCGTGCGTTGTCGTGTCGGAAAACTCCGGATGCAGCTGCGCGTCGCAGTAGTCCGCCCAGGTCGAGCGATGGATGCCGAGGTGCTCGCACAGCCCGCCGACCGTCGGCGGCACGAGGTATTCGAGTACCGTCGCCTGCACGCCGAGGCGGTTGAGGACGGGGACTTCCTCGTAGATCACATGGCCGTCTCTGTCCTTGCGCCCTGTATCCCTTTTCTCCGTGAGCGGGACGAGGCGGGAAATACTGTCGAAGTAGCCGTTCACGGCCTTTTTCAGCGTGTTCGGCGTGTATTTTCTCGGTCTGCTCATGCCGCAGCCCTCCTTTCCGGCCGCTTTTTTCCTCTTCTTTCCGTTACCGTACCAAAAAAGCCGCGTCGCGAACCGTCAACTTTTCCAAAATCGGCAGATTTTTTCATTTTCCCTCTTGACAAACGAAAAAAGCAGGCTCCAAGCCTGCTTTCCGGTATGCCGAGGGCGCTCCCGCCGTCGTGGCGCGAGCGTTCCGTGCGTCTTATTCTCTCGTTTTCTCCGGCGGCGCTTCGCCGCGGCGGATCTTGCCGACCTCCGGCACGATGTAGCGGATGTACTGCGGCATCCCGGGCATCCAGCCGGCGCGCAGGAGCAGCTGACCGCCGCGCGGCACCTGCAGCTCGGCGCCCGAAACGGCGATGCGATCCTTCGGCTGCGGAACGATCAGGTTGCGGCTCGGCGAGTATTTCTTCTCGTTCGGACGGTGGCGCACCTGCGCGAGCAGATAGTGGGCCAGAGGCGTCTGGTCCACCTGATCGTACAGATGCTCGCGGTGCGTGCTGCCCGCGCTCCACTTTTCCAGCGCGATCTCCGCCGCCTCCGCGTTGACGATGATGTGATGATGCACGCGCACCACCTCGCCCGTCTTGCCGTCGAGGTCCGAGGTGAAGGGTATGTACTGGAAGGGGACGCCGAGCGCCTTGCACGCTCTGCGCGTCCGCTTCGCCCACAGCTTGAGCTGATGATCCGCCGCCTCAAACAGCTCCTCCTCCGTCCGTTCGCCCGCGCGGAGCTTTTCCAGCGCCTCCTCGGTGTAGCTGAATTGCAGCAGGTAGTCCCGCGGCGTGAAGTTGGCATGGATCAATCGCGCCAGCGCCTTCTCCGCGTTCGCCTCGTTGCGCTGCACCTGCTTGATGTCGCTTTTGATCTTCCGCTCCGATTTCGTCGGCTTCTCTCCGGGCACCCAGTATTTGATTTTCTCGCCCACGGCGCCCGCCGTGTACGTTCGGATCACCCAATACCCGTTTGCCATGAAAAAACCGCCCTCCATTTTCTCCGAATGGGGAGAATGGTCGTAAACCTAACGCTCTAAGAACTCCGATAACGCGCACGCGCGCGTTATTGATATATGTGTATCCGGTTTTCTATGGAGGAGCTGCCGCACAGCTCCTCCATACAGAACCGGATGGCTCTGTATCCCTGCTCACCAGAATTGCACTGGAGCACCGCTTGCGGCCGGCCTGGCGTCCGGCGCGCTCCCTTCGGCGGCGTGATGCTTTGCAGGGGAGACACATCATATATTATGGAGGAGAAAACAGCCGGCCACCGGCTCATGCGCCGGTAATGAAAGGGCCGGCAGATCAAAGGTTCTGTGGAAAACTTTCGTAATACCGCCGCACGGCTCGCTCCAGCGTAGAGCGAGAGAGGAAGTGCTTCATGCACACGGCCGTCGCGCCGGCGTCCGTCGTCACGAACTCGAAGAGCGCCTGGTAGTGCTCGCCGCCGCATTGCAGGCACAGGTTCAGCAGCTTGTGCTGCTGCTCCTCCGTCAGCTCGCGGTAGAGGCGCGAGGCGAAGTAGATGTACCCCTGCCGCTCGTAGCTCACCGGCACGCTTTTCTTGTATCGGAACATTTGCTCACTTCCTCTCTCGCTGTTTTCGTTTAGGCGAAGATCTCCCAATCCTCGGCCAGCATATCGGTCTGGCTCGCCAACCACGGCACGCGGCTCTTCGGCGCCTCAGTGTTCTGCGTCTGCAAGCCGGTCGTGTCGATGTAGATGTAGGGGCTTGTCATTTTGCTGTAGGTGTCCGGCGTCTGAAGCTCGATGAAAATGCCCTTGCCGTTCCAGCCTCTTCTGCGCACGCGGAAGCCCTTGCGCAGGGCCTCGATGGCAAGGCCGAAATTCATGCCGTTGATGGGATGGTAGGCGTCGTCGAACGCGCCCTTCGGGCTGAAGCTCTCGTAGCCGTCCGGATAGCGGACCTTGTAGCCGAGGTCCACGGTGCCGCAGCGCTTCGCCTCCGCCGCTTCTGTGACGACGCGGACGTTCCCCTCCGCGTCCACCACGCGGTAGGCAGGCTCCGCTTCGATGATCTTGGTGCCGATATACTTTTTCATGTCTCTACTCCTTTTCAAATCAGGCTGTCCAGCTCGTCGATGCTGTTCAGCAGACGGTTGAGCTGTCTCTGTTGTCTTTCGGTCAGCTGCCGCAGCGCGCCGAAGGTGGGCGGCTCCGGGGCACATCCCTCGTTCGGACGGACGGATTTCCCTCCGCGCAGCCTGTCCAAGATGTTTTCAAGGCGGCAGTTGACCACCTCGAGTATTTTTGCATTTTCCTCGGCGGCGAGGATTGCGGGTTTCTCCTGCGGAACGCAGGCATTACTGGCTTCGTTCATCATGGTAAATTCTCCTTTCTTTTTTCAGGCTCCGCGGCCTGTCACGCACTCTTTGCCGTTCCCTTCAGCTCTACGGTCCGCTCGCCGCTCTCATAGATGCGCAGTGTGCTGTGTACGTCGAGCCAGAGGTCGGCGAACGCAGTCCCCTCCACGAGCACCGCGCACTCCCCGAGGCCGTCCCGGCAAGCATCCTCCAGCAGGGCGCGCAGCTCCTCCACCGTCACCGTCCGCGGCTCCGGCGCAGCGCTCTTTGTAAAGTCCGGCTCCGTAACCTCGACCGCCTCCCCGACGACGGAGATCTTCTGCACGTCCGGTTCCGCTTCCGACGGCTTCGTGCTCGGCACATCCACTTGCTTTTTCATTCTCGGTTTCCTCGCTTTCTTCCGCAGCCCGTTCCTGCTGCGCCATTTGGCGACCGTTTGCGCCGTCATGCCTGTCTCCTTCGCGATGGCCGCATCGTCCAGTCCTTCCTCATAAAGCATCCTCGCGGTCTCCTCATCGAAGCGCTTTCTCGCCGCTTTTTTCGGCTCCTCCGGCACCTCTGTCTCGCGCGGCAGCACGCCCTCGCCCACCAGCACCCGCCGGATCTCCTTCACCGAGCAGGCGTTCAGCTCAGCGAGCACCTTGATCTGCTTTTTCGGATCGGCCGCCATCCGGTACGACCGCACGATCTCTGCCGGTGAATCGATCATCGCTCACCGCTCCTCTCTGCCCCCCCTCCGCGGGATACTCGCTCTCTGCGCTTGCGGTCCGCTGTGCGCTGTGCACGGCCGCGGATCAGGCGGCGGATCAGTGCCAGCAGCCCGCTCTGCTTCGGGCTGTACTGCGGCGTGACCCATGCCTTTCTCGCCACGCTCCCGCAGATGCTCTTCGTCACGCGGTAGCTTCGGTGGCTCCTCTTCTGGTGGTTTCTTGCGCTGCTCATATTGCTTCTCCTTTCATTTCGTCATTCATCCCCTTCGCAATGCTCGATCATGTCTTTGATGATCGCGGCATTGGCCCGGATAATGTCCATTGTGATATCCGCCTGGATGTTGTGCGCGATCACGGCCTTGTCCGTTGCATCCGCGTTGTAATATCCGGTGTAGACCTCGCCGTCCGGCATGGTCGCCGCGAAGCAAAGGCTCACCGGTTTCAGAGGCACGATAGCCTGCAAAGACTTCTCGAGCCATTCTGCATACGGCACCTCGTTGATGTCAAACATTCGCTTTCCCCTCCAGCATTTCTTCTCCCTCTTGTGAGAGGGGAGTGATCCTTCCGTTCTCAACAAGTCTGCTGAACGTGTAGTATCCCATGTAAAAGATGATGCCGGCGCTGCTCTGGTACTGGACGCAGAGCGTCGCGTTTTTTCATCACCCACGGCCGCTCAAAATACTCCTGGCAGAGCATCGGCCGCCCTGGCTCCGTCGGCAGGAGGAAGAGCCTGCCTTCCTTGTCAGCCTCGGCAAGCTCGCGCAAGCGGGCAACTCCCTCCTGCTCCTGCTCCGCATCACGCATTATGATGCACCGTCCTTCCGCGTCTGCTCGCGCAAATTCGGCACAGCGTTCCGGCGTCAGCCTCGTGTCCTCGTAGGCGGCGAGGCGGCTCCACGCCGCTTCTTCCCACTTGCAATTCATGGCGCAGTTTCCGCCAACTCTGAGGCATTCGGGGCCGCGAAAATGTGTGCAGCAGATACCGTTTTCGTGCGATGTTTGCTTGCTATGTTCTGTCAGGCGTTCCATCATTCTACCTCCTCGCAGGCATCACCTGGAAACGCAATGGTGTTCCCGTAATAGTGGACGAAATAGATCGTCTCGCCGTCTTTTCCGGTTGTTTTCAGCTCCACGCCGAAGGTGCAGCCCTTCTTCGCCAGCGGCAGCGCAAGGTCCCTCGTCAGTTGCACCTTCATGCCGTCGCCTCCCCCGCCTTCTCGGCGATCATGTTCCGCAGCGCGCCCAGCGCGCGGTAGACCTTCGGCCGGTTTTCCTCGTCCAGCTCGCCGGCAAGCTCCGTCAGGCGGTTCACCGTCTCCTGCGCCTGCCGGAACAGCACGCCGAACTCCGCGAGCGCCTTGTTGTCCATCGCCGCGGCGCTCTTTCTCGCCTTTTCCAGCTCGGCGCGCAGGGCTGCCGCCTGCTCCTCCGCCGCCTTTCTTCCGGCCTCGGCGTTTTCCACAGCCTTCCGTGCCTCGTCGCGCTGCGCCTCTGCCGCCTTCAGCTCCTCGGCTTTCTTGGCGACCGCCGCGTCGCGCTTGGCCTTGGCCGCCTTTTCCGCTTCCTTGACCGCCGCCGCGATCTGCTCGGCGCTCACGTCCACCGTCTGCACGGCCACGTCCACCGGCTTTTCGCGCAGCGCCTTCAGCTCACGCTCCAGCTCCGCCGTGCGCTCCTGCGCGGCGAGGGAAATGCTCTTCGCGTTCTCGACCTCGGCGCGGGCAGCCTCCGCTGCCTCCTGCGCCTTTTCTGCCGCGGCTTCCGCTTCCGCCGTGGCTTCCTTCTGCCGGTCCAGCTCGCGCGCCGTTTCCGCTGCCTTCAGTTCGGCGAGCTTGCGCTGACGGATGGCCTCCTCCAGCTCGCGCTTACTCATTTCGGAAACGGACTTTTCTTCCCCGTTTACGACGTGCTTTTCCTGTGCAAAATTCTCTCGCTCGGATGCCGGCAAAGCCAGTAATACCAAGGCTTTCGAGGCTCCCAAATCCCGCACCAGCGCGGGATTTTCATACTCCCTTGCAAGCTGCATAAAGCGCTGTGCGGAGGCCTCGGAGAACTCCACCTTTTCACTCAACCAGGGCAGCCATTCGCCGTGCTTGAGCTGCGCTTTCGCTTCGATCAGGCGCTTGCCAATCTCAAGGACCGCCTGCCCGCCGACCGCCTTATAGAAGATGATCTCCTCCGTGATCGCCTCGATCCCGCGCTCTGTTTCGACCGGCGCGCTCTCGCCGAACATCCCGCTCAGCGCTGCGCCCTCGCTGACGCCCTCCGGCGTCACATCTACCGTATCGTCGTACATACTCATGCTGTTTTCTCTCCTTTCACCGGCAGGACCGGCCTGCCGCTCTTATCCCGTTTGCTTCCGTTCTTCAGCCATGCGAGCCAAAGGTCGATGAAGGCCCCGTGCCGCTCCTGCGGCGAGGCGAGCTTCTTTCCCGCTTTTTGTTCGTTCCCGTAGCCGTGGATCTGCCGGATGTCGTTTCCCTGTTTGCCGCACATTTCGATGGTGATGTAGCTCCGGTGCGGCGTCTTTTCCTTGCGCAGGAAGAGGATCGTCGCCGTTCCGCTCATGTGCCGCTCGGCGTAGCCGCCGACGCAATGGTGCAGCGTCTTGCCCTCGTTGATGATCTGCCGGTCGTCCTCCGGCACCACGATGCAAAGACCCATCGCCGAAAAGCTGTACTTCTTCTTGAGCTTCTTATGCCGTTTTTCGTATGCCTTTCGCGCCGCCGCGTTTTCCTCATACCGGATCGCCGCAACGGCCGCGTCGTGCGCCCCTTGCAGGTCCTTCGGAAAAGCTACATCCCGCCGCGCGAGGTCGTACCTGAGCCTTTTCGCCGCGTCGATGTAGTCCAGCCACAGTCTTGCGTTCTTGTGTTGGTGCTTTTCCAGATACCGCGCCAGCACGAGCACGCTTTCACCGACCTCTCGGAGCGCCGCGTCGCAGCGCCTCCGCTCGTTTCTGTCGCCGATCCGGCCGCAGATCGTCAGCGCCTCCTCCGGCGTCACGCCGCCGTGCCGCACCAGCTCCAGCGCCTCCAGCTCCTTTTGTCCGATGCCTCCGGCAAGCAGCCGCTTCACGGTTGGCTTGTCCACCCCGAAGAAGGCCGGCATGGTCTTTGCCCGCCAGTTGAGCGCGCGGCTGTTCATGCTGCCTTGGATCGCGTCGTCGATGATCTTTTTGCATCCGGCCTTTGCCAGCTGCTCGATGCGCGGGTAGCGCGTCCACAGTCCAAGGTAGGTCAGAAGCCCCCATGTGATCTCCCTCGGATCGTCTCCGTCCAGCTTAAAGAACTGCTCCGCCGCGCAGTATTTCAGCGGCGACGCCGCGATCTGGTCCACGCCGTGTATCGCGTAATCCCCGATCCTTCGGCACATCCAGCTGTCGCACTCCGCAAACGGCTCCGTCATGGTTTTCTGCGCCACGAGCCGCGGCGTGTACCGCCGTTCTTCCTCGCTCCACGCCCATTCTCTCCGCCACTTCTGGCACTTGCCCTGTACGAAGTAGTAGGCGGCCTTTGTGCAGCTCTCCGCGTCGTCCGACTCCCAGCGCCCGTGATGCTTCCGCACTTCCAGCGCGACCGCGCGCAGCGCCCCGTCGATGGCGCGCAGCAGCACGACCTGCCGGTATTCGTCCAGCGTATTTCCGTTGCGCAGCCTTCCGCGCGGATAAAGCGTCACACCGCAGCCGCAGTCCGGACACAGAAGGTTCGACTTTGCCTTGACGTCGTTCTCCTGCTTGAAGCGCTTCCATTCGCGCTCCGTCCACCATACCTTTCGGCCGCAGCGCGTACATTCCGTGGTCACGCCGAGCCTTCCGTTCTCGTCCGCCTCATGCTCAAAGAAGAGATAGCCGATGAAGCACCGCTCGATAAATTCCTGCTCCTCTCCCGTGCAGCGGAACGGGACCTCCAGCGCGGCCTTCTGCTCCGCCTCTGTCAGATTGCACCGCATACCGTCACCTCACAGAAAGTCCGCAATGTCAAGGATCTTCTTCTGTGCCGCAGGACGCGGCGCTTCCTCCGCCGTCGGGCAGAGGTCGATCTCCATGCGGAAGCGAACATCCGCGCCCTTGAAGTAGAAGCGCACCGCCTTGCGGTAGGCTTCGAGGTCGGAAATGCTGCCCCCGACGCCCTTGGCGACCGCCGCCATGCAGTCCTTGAAGCTGCCGCCCTGCGCCACCGCCTGCGCGAACTCCGCGTCCTGCCGGCAGAAGTCCGTCAGGGCCTCGCGCACGCTCGGCGCCATCGCGTTCTCCTTCTGCCCGCTCACCGTCTCGGCGAGCTTATTTAATGCCTGATCCAAAAACTCGTTCATACCCTTGCTTTTCTTCCCTGTCCTGTGCTACAATGGCAGGGAAGAGATCTCCTTTCGTGTAGTTTTCTTCGCTGCGGTTGACCGGTGCCACGGTCAGCCGCTTTTCTTATGCGCTCTCTGCCTGAATGGCCGCGATCTCTGCAAGCTCCTCGTCGTCGAGGTAGTTTTTGCCGAAGTGGAAGCGGAACTCGTCCACCGTCCAGCCCTGCTCGATCATCACCTTGCGCTGACCGTAGCGGCGCAGCGTCCGCATGGTCTCGGCGCAGTTGTGCGCCGCCTCCGGTCCGAAGATGTGGCAGCGTCCGTGACACAGCCGCACCTTCAGCCCGTACCGCTCGCATTTCTTCCGGTCCGCAGCGTTTCCGCCGAAGATGTGGTGGAAGTCCAGCGGGTCCTCCGTGCCGTCGCGGCCGCAGAGAAAGCACACCCCGTCTCTCGCGTTTTCCCGTTTCATGTTCTTTTCCCCCTTCACTTTCTTCTGCGCCGCTCCAGACTGGTGCGGCGTTTTGCATTGCGGAGCCTGCTCTCGCGTTTGTAGCCCATCGCCACTTCCACGCGCTTGAAGTCCTCCGCCGCCTTCGCGCGGAAGGTCTCCTGCTCCGCCTGATACGCGGCCCACCGGCTGCACCTCCACGCGCCGTCCTCCGTCTTTCCATGGCAGCCTGCATTGCGGTCCGGGCAGTCCAGGCACGGTCCCTTGATGCCGCTCCCCATCATGCCAACACCCCCTCCAGCGCCGCGGCCGCGAAAAAGATGGCGACGGTCAGCGCCCCGAGCAATGTGTCGCGTATGTCTTCGCGGTTACTCGCGTGTATCCATTTCATCGCGAGGTTCCTCCTCGAATACTTTCTCCAGCGGGATCTCGTGCTGGCAATGCGCCTTGGTCTCTTGCACGATTGCCGTGTGCGCGATGGTCCCGTCCTTCCGGTAGCGCATCTGATAGGCGATGGGCAGCATCGCCTGATAGCCGCACCACCGTGCGGGCCTGCACCATACCAGGTAGCGCTTCGCGGTCCGGTATCGCTTGCCGTCCATGTCGCCCGCCGCCATTGCGCAGCGGCGCAGATACTCCTTCCGGTCCATCACTCGTCCGTCATTTCGACGGCGATCTTCCCAAGCACGGAAACGGTGATCCACTCCGCTGCAAGAGCGGAAGATGCGCGCGTCAGCTCGTTCGCCAGCGCACGGTAGGCGTTGTCGTTCTGGTCCTTGATGGCGTCCCACATTTCCTTGTGGACCTTCTCGATATCCTTGCGCATCTTCTCGGCGCGCTCCAGGTAGCCCTTCAGCGCAGCCCAGCTCTCGTTGTCGCTCGCAAAGCCGCGGCCGCGCTCCTCTGTCATGCCCTCCAGCAGCTCTGCCGTGGTGTGCTCCAGATTGCCGAGCAGCTGCGCATTTGCCGATAAATTACTCATTTTTGTCTCCTTTCTTCTTCGCCGGTCCGATGATCTCGCACTCGACGCCGCGTGCAACGCCGGTCCAGCCGACGCCCCACTTCTGCGCCGCCGCTACGACCGCGTTCAGCCGGTTCTCGGCCTCGACGCGCACGATCGGCAGCTTCTTGCTCTTCAGCTTGCCGTCCGGCGCGGTGTAGGTGTATTCCTCGCCGTCGGTGTACTTCACCTCATAGATCCATTTCTTCGCTGCCATTGCTTCACTCCCATTCATACTGATAGCAGAAGATGTGCCCGCCGATGGCGCCCCATGTTCTGCTGTTTTCGCCTGTGGTCGAAAAGAAAACCACGTCCATCGGCAGGACCGGCTCGCCGTAGAGGGCTTGTCCCACCGCCGCAAACTGCTTGTCCGTCGGCGCTGCTTCGTCGAGGTGCGCCGCTGTACTGAACTGTATAGCCCCGCTCCCGTCGGTGCCCTGGAAAATGACCTCCTCCACGCTGTCGGGGAAGTTGTCCGCCGCGACGCGATTGAGAATGACCTCCGCCACGGCCTGCTGACCCTCCAGGGGTTCGCCCCGCGCTTCCAGGTAGACAATCTTTGCGATCAGCTCGCAATCCTCCTGGCTCACCTCGGCATAGCGGCTCGTCGTGATGCTCTCCGTCGGCTCCTCGTAGGACATGAGCAGCTTCGCCCGCGTCTCCTGCGCAACGACAGGCGGCTCCGGCGTCACCTCCGAGATCGTCTCGCGCCATTGTGCGTTCGCCGCAATGTACCCCGCCGTAAAGGCCAGTGCCGCGAGGACGACGATCAAAAGCGTCGCGAGCAGGTCGTCCCGCTTCTCCGGTTCGCGGTGGATCGTCACGGTGATCTCTCTCGTCTCCATCATTCCGCCGCCTCGCTTTCTTTCGCTTCCTCTTTCATCGCTCCGTGCTCGGATTCCGGATCTGCCATCAGCGCCGCCATCACCGCTAAGACGTGCAGCGCGGGAAGCTGCAGAGCACTCGCGTACTCCTGCACGATGATGCAGATGCCATTGATCGCGGATGCGGCATTGTTCGCCGTGATCTTGCAGTTGCACTTCTCGTTTCCGGCTGTCTTTCGGAGGGAGATCTCCACCTCGTCTCCAATGTGTCTCTCCGTTACCCTCATGGTCTTTCCAGTCTCATTCATGTTTCTTTCCTCCTGTTATTTTGTGGCGGCTTTTCTGCGGCCGCGGTTTGCAAGGCTCTCCTGGTATCTCGTCAGGCCAAGCTCCGGATCATACTCGCGGCGCTTGTTCCCATCGAGGCCGCCGGTGTATCCGCGCCGCAGCTCCGCGTAGACGGCTGCGGCAGACATTCCGAGATCGACTGCGATCCTCGTGACATTCTCGCCGGCCGCGTAACGGCGCGCCAGCGTTTGCCGGTCCTGCATCGTCATGGTTTTCATCCGCTTTTCACCTCATTCCTCTCCGCTTTTCTGCGGCGAAATAAAAAAATATTGCAGAAAAAGATGTTAAATCCTTTTCTGCAATCATTATGCTATCTCACAAAAGGAAAAATTTTTGAAAAAAACACTTGCATTCGGGAAAGAGTATGCTATAATACCAAATGTGCCATACATTTGATATATTCCGTAAAAACGAAAGGGAGCGCATTTTATGTCTATTAAAATCGGTATCAACGGCTTTGGCCGTATCGGCCGTATGGTGTTCCGTGCCTGCCTCGAGCATCCCGAGATCGACGTGGTCGGCATCAACGATCTGTGCCCTGCCGATTATCTTGCCTATATGCTCAAGTACGATACGATGCACGGCCGCTGCAAGGCTGACATCGAAAGCCGCGAGAACGCGCTGGTCGTCAACGGTCAGGTCATTCCCGTGTTCAGCGAGAGAGACCCCGCGAACCTGAAGTGGGGCAAGCTCGGCGCGGAGTATATCGTCGAGTCCACCGGCCTGTTCCTGACGAAGGAAAAGGCTGCCGGTCACATCGCCGCCGGCGCAAAGAAGGTCGTCATGTCCGCGCCGAGCAAGGACGACACCCCGATGTTCGTCATGGGCGTGAACCATAAGAACTATACCAGCGATATGCAGTTCGTCTCCAACGCGAGCTGCACCACCAACTGCCTCGCCCCCATTGCCAAGGTTCTGCATGAGAACTTCGGCATCAAGGACGGCCTGATGACGACCATCCACTCGGTCACCGCCACACAGGAGACGGTGGACGGTCCCTCTCTCAAGGATTGGCGCGGCGGCCGCGCGGCTACCGCGAACATCATCCCCAGCTCCACCGGCGCCGCCCGTGCGGTCGGCAAGGTCATTCCCGAGCTCAACGGCAAGCTGACCGGTATGTCCATGCGCGTTCCGACGCTGGACGTTTCCGTCGTTGACCTGACCGTCAACCTCGAGAAGCCCACCACCTACGATGAGATCTGCGTCGCCATGAAGAAGGCCAGCGAGGGCGAGCTGAAGGGCATCCTCGGCTACACCGACGAGGCCGTCGTTTCCTCCGACTTCCTCGGCGACTCCCGCACCTCCATTTTCGACGCCACCGCCGGCATCGCCCTGACCGATACCTTTGTCAAGGTCGTCAGCTGGTACGATAATGAGATCGGCTACTCCAACAAGGTGCTTGAGCTGATCGAGCATATGTATGAGGTCGATCACGGTCACTCCGCCAAGTAAGCGCGGACAATAAGCCAACTTCTGAGAGTTTCCTCCTCTCGTTCGTTGTAGAAAGGGAAAGCGCAGCTTCGGCTGCGTTTTTTCTTTTGTGGTTGCATTTGTCACTTTACGCAGCGCGGAAAAGCTGATAAACTGACGAAAACAAAAGCAAAGAGGTCTTTTCTATGTTTCAGGGCTTTTCGCAGAACGCCATCGACTTCCTTTGGGGCATCAGCCTGAATAACGAGCGGGGCTGGTTCATGGCGCACAAGCAGGATTTTACGGACTATGTGGACGTTCCCATGCGCGAGCTGGGGAAGGAGGTCTTTTCCGCGCTGGCGGAGGACTATCCCAGGCAGGACTGGCGGCTGCACGTTTGCCGCATCTACCGCGACGCGCGGCGGCTGCACGGACGCGGGCCGTACAAGGAGCATCTGTGGTTCACCATCGAGCGGCCGCACGAGCGCTTTGAGAGCGTGCCCGCGCTCTATTTTGAGCTTGCGCCGAACTACTACAGCTACGGCTGCGGCTACTGGGAGGCGGGGGCGGCGACGATGGCGAAGCTCCGTGCGCGCATCGACAACGACCCCAAACCGCTCGAAAGGCTGGCGCGGCGGCTGAATAAGTCAAAATTTGTGCTCTCCGGCGAGGAATTCAAGCGGCCCAAGGGCGACGCGGGCAAGCTGCTGAATCCGTGGTACAACCGCAAAAACATTGCCATCGGCTATGACGATAACCCCGAGGGCGTGCTTTTCACGCCGCAGCTCAAGGACAATGTGCTCGACGGCTTCCGCTTTCTGATGCCGTACTACCAATACCTCGACACGCTCGCCGGCGACATGGAGCCGAACAGGTGAATAAAAGCTGAGACGGCGTGAGCCATCTCAGCTTTTTCATCATTTGCCGAGCGTTTCACCGATCACAGCCATTTGCGCGGCATCGGGTGAGAAGCTGCGCGGATGGAACTCCACGATGCGCTGACCGTAGATGAGCAGCCAGGTGTCATATTTTTCGCCGCTATGGGCGTCGCATTCCCGCCACGCCCGGTCGGCGCCCCACGGCGCGGGATCGGTCTCGCGGTATTCGCTGCCGTAGAGATCTTCTGCGTGCAGCGTGCTTTGGAGGCAGAAGTCGAAGAGCGGGGCGAGCTTCACGTCAATGACGGTGTAGAGCAGCTCCGGCATGGGCGGGTCATTCTCGTCGCTCCAGCGCACGTCGTAGGGGAGCTCCTGACGGTATTCGACCTGTCGGACGAAGACGGAGTCTCCGCGCTCGAGGGCCTCGCAGGAGTAGCGGGCATAGTCGGTATCGGTCAGGTCCTGCACATAGAGCGGGAGCGTGTCATGGTAGAGGTAGCCGACCTGCGGACTGCCGCCGACAGTGTAGGTGTATTCCTCCGCGTTTTTCGGTACGTCGTCAAACCAGCCGCTTGATATGCCGTAGGTCATGACGCCGATCATCAGCATGACGGATAACAGGACGGAGCAAAGAACCGTGAGCGCTAAGATGAGCCTGCGTTTTTTCGGCGGTACGCTCCTTTTCCGCACCTGCTTGCCGACGAGCACGGCTCCGCCGACGGGGACGAGCACAACACCGGTGGAGACGAGAACGATACACAGACCGGCGCTGCGGAAAAGCAGGGGGATGACCATGAGCGCCCAGAAGACAAAGATCCAGATCGAGCGCAGGAAGCTCAGCCAGCGGCTCGAGTGGGTGGGGGTGAAGATGCCCAGCTCGCGGGCATTGCGCTTCGCCTTACGCAGCCAGAGCCGATAGCCGAGCAGCTCGACGCCGAAGAGGAGGATCATGACGAAGATCATCAGCATCATGGTGAGGTCGTAGCCGTCCGCGAGAAAGGCGACCGGATCGCGCCGCAGCTGCGACGCCTGAAGATAGAGCATCGTCGGCAGCATGCAGGCGACCGTGATCGTGTTGCTGAGCACATAGCCCTTCTTGGCGCGCTCCATCGTTTCGACCTGCACGACGGCCTCGGTCTCGATGGGCACGGCGTCAAGGTCCTCGTTGTAGAAAATGTGCGTGTCGTCGCGCTGCGTAACGATCTGCCAGCCCGCGCCGGCGCAGTAGTCCCAAAAAGTCAGGTTCTCGTGGTTTGGTTCGTCGGGACAAAAGCTGTCGGTCTTGGGGTAGTAGACCACCGCGAAGCGGAGCTTTTTCGGCTCGCAGCGGCGGTAGCGCAGGGCGTAGGTGCCGACGGATTCAAGCATCCAGCTGTTGGCGGCCATTTTCTCCAGGTGCCGCTCGAGTCCCGTGTGGTCGTAGAAGGCGTAGAGGTTCAGTTCTCGCTTCTTGTTCCATCGGTCAGTTCGCATGGCTTGTCGCCTCCCTTCAAAAGTCGCTGGTAATCGTTCATCTGCGCCGTCAGACGGTCCATCTCGCCGTGCAGCCGCTCCTCGCCTTTTTCGGTGAGGACGTAGCTGCGGCGGCGGCCCTCGCATTTGGTCTCGACGATGTAGCCCTCGGCGGCAAACTGCTCCAAAAGATTGTAGAGCGTGCCGGGGCCGACGCTCACGCGGCCGCTCGTGAGCAGACGGATGCGCTCCATCAGGTCCATGCCGCAGCATTCCTCCCGCAGACAGAGGAGGACGTAAAACATCTGCTCGGTGAGCGTCTGAAATTTTTCGCGGGCCATTGTACCGCCTCCTTTTATCGATATTCGATATTCTTGAGGAGAGTATACTATCGAATATCGATATTGTCAAGAGAAAAAATCGGAGAGCCGTCGGCTTTCCGATTTTTCATTCAGGCTTTGTCCTCTTCCCGGTATTCAAGAATATCGCCGGCATCGCAGTTGAGCGCCTCGCAGATCGCCGCGAGTGTGGAGAAGCGGATCGCCGTCACCTTGTTGTTCTTGATCTTGGACAGATTCACGTTGGAGATGCCGACGCGCTCTGCCAGCTCGTTCAGCGACATTTTTCGCTCGACCATCATGCGGTCCAGTCTCAGAATGATCTTTCCCATTTACACAAGCCCTTCCACATCTTGTTCCAGCTCCACGCCGCGCGCAAAGAACTGCGTCAGGCAGAGAATCACGAGCCCCATGGAGAAGCCGTAGAGCCGAACGCTCGTTTCGACGGTATCGGTGCCGAGGATCAGGCGGCACACGGTGCTCAGCGCAAGCCCCGCGAGCGGAATGGAGATGGCGAAAATGCCGATCTCGCGGAGCATACGGATATTATCCGCCTGAAAAACCGTGCTGCTCTCTGACCGCTTGATGATAAGGTAGAGATTGCGGAAGATCATCGCCATGAGGGAGGGCAGCACGACGGCTGCGGCAAAATACAGAAGCATTGCCCGCATATCAATGCCGTTCGCGGTCGGTACGCTGAACTCAAAGCCGAGGACGCTGAGCTCCAATCGACCGGTACGGATCGATCCCGCCAGAGCGTCCGCGAGAAATGTGCGGTCCGCAAACGAGTATATTCCGGCTGTGAGCATGAGAGCGGCCGTCATCCAATAGCCGAGCTCTGTAAATTTTGTGATGATCTTGGCCGCCTTGATGATCCAACGGTTCCACTTCATTTTTCCGACCTCCTCAAGATGCTTGATGAGGACAGTATAACCGCCGAGTATTCGTTTGTCAATATATTCTTATCGTTTTACGATAAATTATATATGATTATCATAAAATCATCACGCGGATATAGGCAAAGCCCCCGACCGAAGCCGGGGGCTTTGAGAAGAGAGCGTTAAATTGATTGGACGGTCGGTCACTCCAGCTCCACCGTGGCGGGGGGCTTGGAGGTGACGTCGTAGAGGATGCGGTTAACGCCCTTGACCTCGTTCACGATGCGGCGGGAGACCGTGTCAAGCAGCTCCCACGGCAGACGCGAAAAGTCGGCGGTCATGAAGTCCTGTGTCTCCACCGCGCGCAGCGCGATGGCGTAATCGTAGGTGCGCTCGTCGCCCATGACGCCGACCGAGCGCAGGTTTGTGAGCGCGGCGAAATACTGGTTGATGCTGCGCTCAAGGCCCGCCTTGGCGACCTCCTCGCGGAAGATGGCGTCCGCCTCGCGGACGATGTGCAGCTTCTCCTCCGTGATGTCGCCGATGACGCGGATGGCAAGGCCCGGGCCGGGGAAGGGCTGACGCCAGACAAGGCTTTCGGGCAGGCCGAGCTCAATGCCGAGCTGGCGCACCTCGTCCTTGAAGAGACGGCGCAGGGGTTCGATGATCTCCTTGAAATCCACATGGTCGGGAAGCCCGCCGACGTTGTGGTGGCTCTTGATGACAACGCTCTCGCCGCCGACGCCGGATTCCACCACGTCGGGGTAGATGGTGCCCTGCGCGAGAAAATCGACGCGGCCGAGCTTTTTGGCCTCCGCTTCAAAGACGCGGATGAACTCCTCGCCGATGATCTTGCGCTTGCGCTCCGGCTCGGAGATGCCGGCAAGCTTGGTGAGAAAACGCTCCTGCGCGTTCACGCGCACGATGCGCATGCCGAGGCAGTCGTGCATGGCGCGCTCGACCTGATCGCCCTCGTCCTTGCGCAGCAGGCCGTGATCGACAAAGATGCAGGTGAGCTGTTCGCCGACCGCGCGGTAGAGAAGCGCGGCAGCCACGGCGCTGTCCACGCCGCCGGAGAGCGCCAGCAGCACCTTGCCGCTGCCGACCTTGGCGCGGACCTCCTCAATGGCCTCGCTGACGTAATTCGCCATGCTCCACTCGGGGGCAAGGCCGCAGACCTTATAGAGAAAGTCCTTCAGAATTTCGGTGCCGTGGACGGTGTGCAGCACCTCGGGATGGAACTGCACGCCGTAGAGCTTTCGGTCCGCGTTCTCGATGGCGGCGTAGGCGCAGCCCGCGGTGTGCGCGATGGCGCGGAAGCCGGGGGAAAGGCGCTCGACCTCGACGCCGTGGCTCATCCAGCAGATGCTCGTCGGCTCAACGCCGTCGAACAGCAGACTCGTGCCGTCGTGCGTCAGCTCCACCTTGCCATACTCGCGGACCTCGGCTCTGCGGCAGGCACCGCCGAGCTGATGGATCATCAACTGCTGGCCGTAGCAGATGCCGAGAATGGGCAGACCCAGCTCGAAAATGGCATTGTCGAGCGCGGGGGCGTTCGGCTCAAACACCGTCGCGGGGCCGCCGGTGAAGATGATGGCGGCGGGGTCAAAAGCGCGGATGTCGTCCATCGACATGGTGTAGGGCTTGATCTCGCAGTAGACGCCGCATTCACGCACGCGGCGCGCGACGAGCAGATTGTACTGCCCGCCGAAATCCAATACCAGTACCTTTTTCATCTCAGTCGTCCTCACGGAAGAGAATGCCGTTCTCGTCTGCCTGCTCGATGACGGCGAGGGCCTTGTACGGTACGCCGGAGGCACGGAACTTGTCGCCGCCGCCCTGGAAACCCTTTTCGACCGCGACGCCGATGCCCTCGAGTGTCGCGCCCGCGGCGTTTACGAGGTCGATGAGGCCCTGCATTGCGTAGCCCTTGGCCATAAAGTCGTCGATGATGAGAACGTGGTCGTCCGCGTGCAGCCACTCATGGCTGACGATCAGCGTGACCTTCTTTTTATAGGTATAAGAAAAGACCTCGCTCTGGTACAATCCGCCCTCGATGTTATCGCTCTTCGCCTTCTTGGCGAACAGCATGGGAACACCGTATTTCTGAGCGCAGATCGTGGCCAAAGCGATGCCGCTTGCCTCCGCTGTTAAAACCATGGTGATCTTGCTGATGTCAAAATACTTCGCAAACTCATCGGCCAGAGCCTCAAGCAGTTTGGTGTCGACGCGGTGGTTGAGAAAGCCGTCGACCTTGATGATGTTGCCGGGCAGGACCTTGCCTTCGCGGCGAATGCGTTCCTTGAGCAGTTCCATGGGACCGTCCTCCTGTCGTATAATATAAGTGCGCGAGCTGTGCTGCCATTGTAGATATTGTATCGTATGATAGAGCATTTGCGCAAGAAAAACAAGGTGACGGAGGGACCAAAAAAAGAGAGAGAAAAGCGCCCGTTTTCGGGCGCTTTTTATGGATTTACACAGTTTGATAAGCGCAGCTGATGACGAGCATCAGACGCGCGCATCGCGCTCAGCCCGCATTGGAGTAGAGACGGGCCTCCAGCGCGTCGAGCCCGGCAAGGATATTTTCAACTGCCTGCTGTGTGTCGGGGTCCTCGGCAGGACCGCTGCAAAAGAGCAGATAGGAACTTCCCTCCAGCAGCGACACCACCCCCTCGCGGAAGCGCACAAATTCCGCCTGCGTCGCACGGCGGATGTCGGGGACCGGCGCGGCGCCGTCCGCTTCGAGCACAAAGGTGATGGTGTTTCCGTCAAGGTAGCGCTCCCGCCCGCCGGCGTAGGAGATCAAATCGTAGGAGCAGCTGCCCACACCCCTGTCCTCATGGGTCTGATAGCACAGCACATCCGCGCCCCACACGCCGTTTTCATCCTCTCCGTAGCAGAGGAAGAAAGTGTCCCAACCGGTATAGTAGGGGGTGACCTCCTTGGTGAAGAGCACCGTGCCGTTGTACTTCCTCGCCTCCAGCGTGTAGCGGCATTTTGCAAATTCATCCGGCTCCGAGGTCGTGAGGACGAGGATCTCGTACTCACCGTCGCGGTCGAGGTCGGCATAGGCGAGCGGCTGTTCATTGACCGCATAGACCTCGGTAAAGCTCTTTACCCCGTCCGCGCTGTAGTAAATCTCCGTGTCGCGCCGCGCGAGGTACAGCCCGCCTTCCCCATCGGGACGGTAGGTGTCGGTGTAATACTCGGGCGTGACATGCCACCGGCAGATGCACGTCTTGTTCTCCGCATCGATCTCAAGCTGATAGGTCCAGCTGCCATAAGGCTGAAAGCTGGCGGTCTCCGCGTCGTAGAACCAGTAATAATAGGGCAGGTTGTAGGCAGGCGTGTCGATTTGCAGACCGAGGTCCGTGTAGCCGTCAAAGTTGTAGTCGCCGGTCACAAGCCCGCCGTCCGGCATCCAGCAGTTCGTGTAGCCGTCCGTACACCAGACGTCGTCGCCGACGTCGGCGGTGCGCAGCTCCTGCTCGCCGCCGTCGTCCCACAGGAGGTGGATGCGGCTCACGCCGCAGTCATACTCCCCGTCCTGATAGCCGTATAGCTCAAGCGTCGCCGTCCTGCCCTCGCAGAGGGTGAACGGCTCCGTGTGCAGCAGCACATCGTCCGCGTGCAGGACGGTCCATTCATCGTCCGCGGCGGGCTGCTCGGCGACAGGCTCCGGCGGATCGTCGGGCAGCGGCGTGTCCGCAATATCCTTTTCGCCGCAGGCGGCGAGCGTCAGCGCGAGCGCCGCGGCAAGCAGCAGCGCAGTAAGCTTCGTTTTCATAATGCTCCTCCCCAAGTCGTGTTACTGATTTACATAATAACATGCCTTTGCGGAAAAGTCGTTACAAAAGGGTTACAAAAAAGAGAGCGCCGAGGCGCTCTCTTTCGCGGTGCGGGATTTACTTCTTCTCGTCCTCGAGCAGACCCTTGAAGCTGGCGGCAAGGCCGGCAAGGCTCTGGATCTCGCTGGGAACGATGATCTTCGTCGCCTGCCCGTCGGCGGCCTTTTCAAAGGATTCGAGCGCCTTGAGCTTGACGACCTGATCGTTGGGGTTCGCGCTGTTGAGGAGCTTGATGGAGTCCGCCAGCGCGGTCTGCACCTTCATAATGGCCTCGGCCTCGCCCTCGGCGCGGAGCACGGCGGCTTGACGCTCTGCCTCGGCGTGGAGAATGGCGGCCTGCTTCTCGGCGTCCGCCTTGAGGATGGTGGACTGCTTCTCGCCCTCGGCGACGAGGATCTGGCTCTGCTTCTGACCCTCGGCCTGCAGAATGGACTCGCGGCGCTCACGCTCGGCCTTCATCTGCTTTTCCATGGCGTTCTGAATTTCCTTGGGCGGCAGAATGTTCTTCAGCTCCACGCGGTTGACCTTGATGCCCCAGGGGTCGGTCGCTTCGTCAAGGATGGAGCGCATCTTGGCGTTGATGACGTCGCGGCTGGTGAGGGACTGGTCAAGCTCCATCTCGCCGATGATGTTGCGAAGCGTTGTGGCGGTCAGGTTCTCGATGGCGTTCATCGGGTGCTCGACGCCGTAGGTGTAGAGCTTGGGGTCGGTGATCTGAAAATAGATGACCGTGTCGATCTGCATGGTGACGTTATCCTTGGTGATGACGGGCTGGGGATCGAAGTCGGCGACCTGCTCCTTGAGGCTGACCTTCTTGACCACGCGCTCAATGAAGGGGATCTTCAGGTGCAGGCCGACGTTCCAGGTCGCGCTGTACGCGCCGAGACGCTCGACGACGTAGGCGCGGGACTGCTGCACGACGTGGATGTTGCTCACAACAAGAATGAGCACGAGTACGACGAGCACGATGACGCCGATGTAGTTGAAAATGGATGCGATAGGCATATTACGGTTCCTCCCTTTCTTTTCTGACGAAGAGCTTGACGCCCTCCATTCGGACGATGGTGACCATGGAGCCGCGGGCGATCACGTCGCCGTCCTCGCTGCGGGCGGTCCATGTTTTGCCGTCGATGTAGACGGCGCCGGTGGTGTTTTCGTTGTCGATGGTCTCGGTGACCTTGGCTGTGTGGTGCAGCACGCGGTCGGCGTTGGTGGGAACGATGGTCTTATCCAGCATTTTGTGCGCCAGCGGGCGCGTTGCGACCAGCGCCGCGATGGAGACCGCCAGAAAGACGACGATCTGCAGCCAGAGCACCGCGCCGAGCTCCAGCGAGAGCAGCGCGGCCACCGCGCCCGCCACGAACCAGATGGAGACCAGCCCCGCTGTCGCCGCCTCGGCAATGCCGAAAATGACGATGGCGGCGATCCATACGAATGTCATGTTGCCTCCCGAACCTCCTTTCATGCTGTGGGCAAGCGCCATCAGCGAGAGCAGAACGATAAAGATCAGCGTGCCGCCGATGAGCTTGTCATAGGGGGAAAGATTGCTGAGAAAGTCAACAAAGGAACGCTTGAGCGGCTTGCCGGCGATGGGCTGCTCGACCTCGGCCTCCTCCGCCTCGATAGGCGGAAGCTCGTCGGCGAAGAGCGCGTCGAGCGTCGTGTGGTAGCGGTGGCAGATGTAGAGGATCTTTTCGATCTCCGGGTAGCCGCGGCCGGACTCCCAACGCGACACCGCCTGCCGCGAGACGTGCAGCTGCTCGGCAAAGGTCTCCTGCGTCATGCCGCTTTGCTTTCGGACCTCCTGCAGCTTTTCGCCAAAGGCCATTTCCCTGTTCCTCCGTTTCTCTCTGTGTGGCTATCCTACCGCCCGCGCCGTGTTTTTTCAACCAACCTGCGCTTGCGTTTTGCGTTTTTGCCTGTCCGGCGCGCAACTTTAACGTTACATTGCCCGCCGGAGGGGCATTTGGGGCTTTTCCATAGTATACCATAGGGCGAGGGGAATTACCATGCTTTTTTTGCGCGCGGACGATTGCGTTTTTGCGCCGCGTCCGCTATACTGGAAAAAACGAAAGAGGAAAGCGATGGAAACGCCATGCTGCAATTTGCCATTCCCTGCCTGCTGGGGCTCGAGAGCCTGGTGGGCGATGAAGTGAAAAAGCTCGGTCTTGCCGACGTCCGCGTGGAAAACGGGCGTGTGCTGTGCCGCGGCGAGGAGCGCGACCTCGCGCGGCTGAACATCAATCTGCGCTGCGGTGCGCGCGTGCTGCTCGTGCTCGCGAGCTTCCGCGCGACGGATTTTGAAACGCTCTTTCAGGGCACCCGCGCCGTGCGCTGGGAGGACTGGATCCCCCGCGAGGGCGAGTTCCCCGTGACGGGCTATTCCATCAACTCCACGCTGCACTCCGTCCCCGCCTGCCAGTCCATCGTGAAGAAGGCGGTCGTCGAGCGGCTCGGGGCGGCCTATGGGCTTGAAAAGCTGCCGGAGACCGGCAAGCGCTATCAGATCCGCTTCTCGATCATGAAGGACGAGGTGATGCTCTGCCTCGACGCGAGCGGCGAGGGGCTTTACAAGCGCGGCTACCGCGCCGTCGGCGTAGCGGCTCCGCTCAAGGAGACGCTGGCCGCCGCGATGGTGAAGCTCTCGCACTACAACGGACGTGACCCGTTCTGCGACCCCTTCTGCGGCAGCGGCACCATCGCTATCGAGGCGGCGCTGATCGCCAAAAACCGCGCCCCGGGGCTCAACCGCAGCTTTGCCGCGCAGCACTGGGCGATGGTGGACAAAAGGATATGGCTCGATGCGGCGGACGAGGCGATGGACAATGAATTTCACGACAAGACCTACGAGATCTGGGGCGGCGACATCGACCCTCACGCCGTTGAGATCGCGCGGCACAACGCGGAGCTTGCTGAGGTGGACGATACGGTGCGCTTTGAGGTGGACGATGCGACGCGCTTCCACTGGGGCGGGCAGTATGGGCGCGTTGTGACGAATCCGCCCTACGGTGAGCGTCTGCTGGAGCAGAAGGAGGCCGAGGAGCTTTACCGCGCCTTCGGCCGCGCGGTGGATAAGCTGCCGGAGACCTGGCGCGTTTATGTGCTCTCGTCGCACACGGAGTTTGAGCGCTGCTTCGGCCGCACAGCCGACAAAAAGCGCAAGCTCTACAACGGTATGCTCAAGTGCGACCTGTTCATGTACGGGAAGCGGCTCTGAGATAAAACGAACACCGGCGGTCCGCGGGGACGCCGGTGTTAATTTTTCGTTAAGGCTTCTGCACCGCGCTCCGGTTGTGACACTTTTTCATAAAATGTTCATTGCATTTTTTACGCGGTATGCGCTATGATTTAAAGAAGAGAGTCTGCGCGGGGGAGGTTCCTCCCGCCGCGTCATCGAAACGGGGGACCTGTACCTTGAAACACATTTTTATCATCAATCCGTCGGCCGGTAAGAACGACAGCCGCCAGCGCATCTACACGATGGCGGAGGCGCTGCGGGAAAAGCACGGTCTGGACGTACAGTGTATGCTCACCGCGTCGGTCGGCCACGCGGCCGCGCTCGCGCGCGGTCTTGCCGAGAGCGGAGAAGAGGTGCGGCTCTATGCCTGCGGCGGCGACGGCACGGTCAATGAGGTCGCCAACGGCATCGCGGGCTATGCCAACGCCGCGATGACCTGCATCCCCATCGGCACGGGCAACGATTTTCTCAAAAACTTCGGCGCGGACTACGAAAAGTT
>CDZG01024603.1_pt1 | contig 71692 bp, 55 predicted proteins | sample 557741 | NCBI WGS metagenome assembly CDZG01 (sample SAMEA3182086, study PRJEB8094) | gut metagenome | biome: human; feature: gut; material: Stool; isolation source: human stools | place: Canada | collected 2013-01-21
GATGTTAGATCATCCCAAAATATTTGAATGCTTCTCGGATTGCTTTCTCTTTTTCCTGCGGACACTGGGGCTGTCTGGAATCCTCGGACTTCGGCAGATTATAGTTCTTACCAACCCCAATCCCACATTTTCGTTTAATCTGTGAGATATAGAGGTTGGACACCTTTAACCCGGTATGCTCCAACACATACTCCTTGATCTGCGGATAGGTTGCCCCATCCTGAAATTCGGACATATCCATATCTTCCAAAGAGAACTCAACCCGAATCTTTTTCGAGTCGACCTCACCCTTGGAAAGCAAGACAACCGTCTCCACGTGCACCGTCTGTGGAAACATATCGACCGGGCGGACGCGTTTCAATTCATAGCCGCCGTCACACAGAATCCGGAGATCACGGGCAAGCGTTGCGCTGTCGCAGCTCACATAAACGATCCGGTCCGGGGCCATCTTAAGCATGGTATCAAGACACATCTCATCGCAGCCCTTCCGTGGAGGATCCACGACAATCACATCCGGATGAAGCATGCCTTCCCTGCCCTGCTCCGCGCTGCCTGCAGAATGGGATACCGCATCTTTTCTTCCATAGAATTCCGGCAGTACCTCTTCTGCCTTTCCAGCAAAGAACTCTGCATTAGTGATTCCATTATTTGCTGCATTCTGCTTTGCATCCTCAATCGCCTGTGGCACGACTTCCACTCCATAGACCTTTGATGCTCTTCCGCTTAAGAACAGGGAAATCGTTCCGATTCCACAATACAAATCCCACACGGATTCCTTACCGCTAAGTCCTGCATAGGAAAGTGCCAGACTGTATAGCTTTTCTGTCTGCACCGGATTTACCTGATAAAAGGAAAGCGGTGAAATAGAAAAAGCAATGCCATCTCCGGTACGTGCGAAGCAGTTATCCACATCACGGACGAAAATCGTATCTGTTATTCTCTCTTTTCCCCAAAGTGTATGAATTTCTGTCCCCATAATGACATTGGTTTTCTCGCAATTAATGCTTACAGATATACTGGTCATACCCCGGATTGCCACAAGCCGTTCAATCAGCTCCTTCTGATGAGGCAGCCATTCCCTTTTGCTGTTCTTCTCTCTTATCCCGGTACAGCCTTTCATGTGTTCCGGATTAATTACCAGACACACCATAATTTCTCCACTGGTAAAGCCCTTACGGATTAACACATGGCGGACCAGCCCTTTTCCGGAAGCCTCCTCATATGCGCTTATGCTATATTCCTTCATATACTGCAAAATTGCTTCCAGAATCGTCCTGTTCTCATCTACTCCAAGCAGGCATTCCGTATTGGCAATAATACTGTGCGTGCGCCCTGCATAGAAGCCGGCAACCGGATTTCCCTCTTTATCCATGCCAATCGGGTACTGCGCCTTGTTTCGATATCGAAACGGCTCCTCCATTCCCACAACCGGCTCCATAATCCGGTCAAGCTCCTCCGGCCCGAATCCACCGATACGAAGCAGATTATTCCGCACCTTATTGTGTTTAAATGCAAGCTGCTGCTCATAGCTCATTGCCTGGATCTGACATCCTCCGCATTGCCTGTGAAAACAGCAGGACGGCGTTACACGAAAAGGAGAAGGTGTAATCACCTTCTCTAATCTTCCGTAACCATAATTCTTCTTTAGTTTAATTGCACGGATCTCTACCTGATCGCCAATGATCGTATCCTTAATGAAAAAGGGATAACCGTTTACCTTGCCAATCCCTTCTCCCTCCGTGCTTATATCGATAATCTCAGTTGTAAGCAGTTGATTTTTCTGAAAATCCATATCTCTTCGTTCTTCCCTGTTGATTCGATCCTGTCCCATATTTTACGCAGCAGCTCCGCAATTGTTACGATTCACTGCTGAATCATGTTCTTACGCAGCCTGACAATAAGTATCCGGCTGCTATGGGAACAATAACCGGTTATTTCACTCATAGGCTGCCGGATGGTACAGGTTACTCCACCCTGGTTCCAATAACATTGGAATCAAACAGCCGGTTGAAGCCAAGCCAGCCGGTTTCTGTAGTATTGTCCATTAATTCAGTAAAGGTCTGCAGCTTTGCATCCGTATTATCCGCAAAGTTAAGAGCTACTGCCTCCATGATTGCCGGCTTCTTCGGAGAACCAAACTCATATTCTCCGTGATGCGCCAGAATACAATGCTTTAACTCACTTGCCAGAACAACAGGAAATCCCGGAATCTCACGAATCTTCTCTCCAACCATTTCCGTACCGATCACGATATGTCCAAGGAACTGCCCCTCATCGGTATAATCATTCTGCGGAAAAGCAGAAAGCTCTTTGGTTTTACCCATATCATGACAGATTGCAGCGGTTAAAAGCAGATCCCGGTTCAGTCTCTCATAATTCTTACAGTAATAGTCACACATTCTGGTTACGCTTAAGGTATGCTGTAATAAACCTCCTACGAAGCCATGATGTACGGTTTTAGCTGCGGAGGATTTCTTAAAGGCGGCAATAAAGCCTTCATCCTCAATAAAAAACCCGGAAAGAAGCTGCTTCAGATATGGATTCTGAATGCTGTGAATGTACTTCAGCAGTTCCGTATACATTTCTTCAATATCATATTTACTTACCGGAAGATAATCACTGGGATTCACCTCTTCCTCCTGGCATTTCCGGATCCGCTTCACATTTACCTGTAAAGCACCCTGAAAGCTCGTTACGTCACCATAGACCTCTATGTAATCCAGTGCATCAAAATCTGCAATTCCTGCACTGTTCGGATCCCAGATCTTACCGTCAATCGTTCCCGTTTTATCCTGCAGGATCACGCTTTCATATGGCTTGCCATTCTTGGTTACTGCAGAAACCTTATGCTTACACAGATAAATGTCAAAGAAACGGTCTCCATCCTTATAATCCTTTAAATATTTCATCATGCTACCTCTTTCTATCGCTTTATTTTAATGTCACATTAACTTCCATTTCTGTATAGCCATCCGGTCCCTGCCGCATCAAGATCACGGTTACCTGTGCATCCGGCCGTAACTGGTATAGTGCATTCACCAGTTCCTGATAGGAGGTAATTTCTGTCTGTCCTATCTTCGTAATGACATCACCACTCTGAACTCCTGCCTCCATAGCCGGAGAATCCACAACGGTTTCATAAATATATGCCCCTAACGGAACCTGCATCTGCTCATGGGCATCCACCGGTACATCCATGCCATAAACTCCCAGATAAGCAATTGCTTTATCATTGGAAAGGCACTCCACCAGCTTCTTAAGCTCGGAAATTCCGATTCCGCTGATAAGATTCTTCATATCACCGTCATTATAGGTCATATCAATAATTCCGATTAACTGGCCCCGCAGATTAATAAGAATACCACTCGCTGAGGTACTTCCGTAGATATCGGTTCCAATCCACTTATAGGTGGCATCCGGAAGATGCACCGCATTTCCGGATGAAGTGACAACGCCAATGCTGATCGAATTCTCAACCCCCATCGGACTTCCTATGGCAATCACCGGATTACCCGGAAGGTTCACATTGGATGAGGTTCCCATACTGACCGGCTTTGCAACATCTATGGTAGCAGGCGCCATCTTTGCCTTGACAATGGACAGAATTCCCAGTCCCGTGTTACGGTCTTCCTGCTTGATCTCCGCAACATAAGTATCCCCATTTACAAATACAATTTCCAGTAATTCCGCGCCCTTGATATTCTTTAAATTCGCAAGGATCAGAATTTCCCTGCCATTATCTGCCACAACCACTCCGGACACAATATCTTCATTCTGATATTCATTATTAAACCAGTCTCTGTCCGAGGTGATTCCTACAACCTTCACCATCGAATTCTCTGCGGTTTTCGCAACATCACGTACTGCTCCGGATAACGACAGGTAATCCTCTACTCCAAGCTCCATCTCTGACAAAACCTGTTCAATCTGGGAATCCTCCAAAGCAGCCGGTGCTGTCGGCTCCGGTGAGCTCTCAGCCTCATCTGCCAGCCGGTCTTCCGTGAGCATATCCTCCGGCAAAATTTCATCTTCCCTGGTTTCCTCAACAAAAACAACCGTCTGCGGCTCCTCTTCCGGATACAACCGGTTACTGATTACCGGTTCCAGCAACAAAAAGGTCACACACGCAATCAGACCAAAAATCACCGCCATGGAAGCCGTAATTATCGTTCTCCGCAGAAGCTTCTTCCGGTTCAGTGGCCGCTGCTTGATCGTCTCTTTCATAAAATCTGTGGTTTCCGGTTTCGCCTCGGAATTTATATTTTCCTGATTCTGCTTCTTATCCTTCTGATCATCCATGCCAATCACCTATATTTGACTTCATAAATATTCTATGCTATTATATATCCATAAAGTGGTGCTACCGATAGACGGTTGCCCTCAAAAACAGTTAAAAAATAACCGCTTAGTTTGTGAGGCTAGGGCGGTTATTTTTTATGTGATATCTTGTAAACAAGACTAACAATAGCAACCTCCTGCCGTGATATGGCAGCACCTGATCTGATTATAAATGTAATCCTCTCAATTAACAAGTAAATAATGTCATTAATAAAAACAGCTCCCTCATAGTTTATGAAGAAGCTGTTTCATTATAGTCGGCGTGACAGGATTCGAACCTGCGGCCTCTACGTCCCGAACGTAGCGCTCTACCAAGCTGAGCCACACGCCGTTATACGACCATTGACAATCATACCTTTTTTAGACGCAATTGTCAATGGTTGTTTTAGAATTATTTTTTACGATGAATAACATATTTGCAGATCGGGTTCCCCATGGCGGAAAATTTCTCTTCATATTCCGTCATAATGTTCCCCTTCACCAGTTCTTCATCATGATGCAGATCATAAGTGATCACGATCGCTTCCCATCCTGCAAAGGGCAGCTCCTCCACTGCAAAATCAAACAGTGGCCGGTTATCCGTCTTAAATTCCAAAATGCCATCCTTCTTTAAAAAGGTGTCATAACGCTTTAAGAACTCTCTGGATGGAAGACGACGTTTCGCATGCCGGTCCTTTGGCCATGGATCCGAAAAATTCAGATAAATCCGGTCAATTTCTTCCTCCGCAAATACTTCACTGATCTCTTCAGCATCCATGCGGATAAACCTTAAGTTTGGGAGTGGATCTGTTTCCATCTTCTGGATGGCACGGAGCAGGACACTGGAATATTTTTCAATTCCTATGTAATTAATCTCCGGATTCTCCTTCGCCAGTTCATGAAGGAATTTTCCCTTTCCCATACCAATCTCTATGCGGATTGAATGGTCATTTCCGAATACTTTCGTCCATTTACCCTTTTGTGAACAGGGCTCCTGAATTACCCATTCGCTTTCGGCAATCACATCCCTGGATCCTGCAATATTTCTTAATCTCATGATTTCTTAGCCCTGTGTGCGATTCTCTTATCGATGTACTCTTTGAGCATCAGTACGGTCTCTTCCTCACCAAGCCTGCTGCTGTTTACACACACGTCATAGTTTCTGGAATCGCCCCACTTGATCTTGCAGTAATAATTATGATAATCCTTACGCTTACGGTCACTACGGAAGATGAAGCTTTCAGCTTCTTCCCTGGTAAGCTCGTAGATCCTCATAATACGCTCTACCTTCGCATCCCAGTCGCTCAATACGAAGATGGATACCAGTGCCGGATGATACTTCAGCATGGTTTCTGCACAACGTCCGACAACAACGAAAGACTCTCCGGCATTTGCCTTGTCTTCCAGATAACGGAACTGCAGCTGTGCGATGTTCTCCTCCATGGAATTGGAAAGTCCCTTAACGGTTCTGGAAAAGATCATCTTTTTAGGAACTTCATCATATTTCTCATAGTTTGCCACATCAACATTCTTAGCCTCTGCAATGTTCTGCAGGATATTCTTATCATACAGCTTAATTCCATAAAGTTCGGAAAGCTTCTCAGCAATTTCATGTCCGCCGCTTCCGAATTCACGGCCAATCGCAATAATAATCTGTTCTGCCATACGGTATCCCTCCTTGTTCTGTCTGATTTACAGATATCTTACAAAAATGATAATCATGGAAACGAAAACTACCATAATTGTGGCAGGTGCCATGGCCTTACAATACTTGCCCCATCCGATCGGATAACCTTCCTTTGCTGCCACAGCGGTACCTACAACGTTCGCAGATGCGCCAATCGGTGTTCCGCTTCCACCAATGTCTGTACCCATGGACAATGCCCATGCAAGGGTAGATAAGTCCACACCTTCCATTGCTGCAAGACTCCGGATAACCGGGATCATGGTAGCTGCAAAAGGAATATTGTCAATAAAGGCGCTTGCAAAAGCAGAAACCCAGATAATAATCGCAATCATCAGTTTGATATTACCACCACTGATATTTCCAATAAATTCTGCAATAATCTGCAGGATTCCGGTCTGTTCCAGACCACCTACTACAACGAATAGTCCAACGAAGAATAACAGTGTTTTGTAATCTACCTTCTTTAATAACATCATACTGTCTTTTCCGGAAGTAATCAAGGTTACAATTGCAATAAATAAGCCAATAAATGCAACGCTTAAGCCCGTCTGAGCATGAGTAATCAGCATAACAACCGCACATGCAAAAATGATGCAGCTGATAGTAAATTTACTCTTGCTTGCAATAGCTTCCTTCGGCTCCGGAAAGCTTGCAATGTCAAGTGTTTCCTTCTGTACAAGCTGTTTGTGGAAAATCGCATAAAAGTAAATCAGAGATAATATTAAGCATACGCCGGCAATGAGTCCGGTATGTGTAATAAAGTCTGCAAAAGAATATCCCAGGGAGGTTCCGATAATAATATTTGGGGGATCTCCACACATTGTTGCGGATCCACCTAAATTTGCACAAAAAATCTCTGACAGGATAACCGGAACCGGATTGAATTTCAACAGCTGTGCAAGCTCTACGGTAACTGCTGCCAGGAACAGAATAACGGTAATACTGTCAATAAACATGGACAGGAAGCTTGCCATTAACATAAATGTAATGAAGATCGGAATGGTCTTATACTTAACAGCCTTTGCAATCCGCATGCATAACCAGCGGAAGAATCCTGCATTTCCCATTCCTTCTACCATGATCATCATGCCGGCGATGAAGATAATGGTTTCCCAGTTGATTCCTGCAGAGGCCTCACCACCCTGTCCTGCCGGATACCAGAAACTTAATGTAAAAATCGCACGAAGATTCAGTGTCTCCCAAATTGCCGCCGGACTGTGCATTACTAATCCAAATACAAGAACCAGCACCAGAAGACCACATACCAGTGTTACGATGTGACGCTCGATCTTTTCTGTCACGATCAGCGCAAACATTGCCACAAAGATGATTACTGCTAATATCTGAGCCATTTTACTCCTCCTTCTTTACATAAAAAATACCACTCCGTTGCCATAAACTTCTTCGTTCATGGTAAGTGGTTGTCTTTATGTTTTCTTAATAAATTTTAATATCTTGTTAAGACTTATCTTTTCTAACATATATTGACTGTCTTTGTCAAGCAGTAATCACATATAATAGGTAACTTTTACAAAATTTTTACACCTGAAAAAAATAAGAGCTTCATATAAATCCGGAAATGATGTATGATAAAAAAGCAATAATTCTGTTACGGAGCAATTTCTATTTACGAGGAGTTTTTGAATGAAACGTTTTCTTACTTTCCTGCTTGTGCTTGGATTGTTAATTTCATATTCTGCGACGGCTCTGGCTGCCCCTTCTGCCTCTGCCGATTATAACGAGGAAGCGGAAGCGCGCAAATCCCTTCCGGTTCAGACCAATGAAATTGCCAACTGGCCAACCGGTCCGGATCTTGGTGCAGAAGCTGCTTATCTGTTAGAGGCCAACACCGGTACGGTTCTTTATGCCAAAAATATGGATGAAAAGCTTTACCCTGCAAGTACCACCAAGATTCTTACCTGCCTGATTGCTGTTGAGAACTGCTCCATGGACGAGGTCATCACCTTTTCCCATGATGCCGTATTCAGTCTTGAATCCGGAAGTTCCAACATTGGTATTGATCCCGGACAATCCATGACCCTGCGTGAATGTCTGTACGGAATTCTTGTCGGATCCGCGAATGAAGTCGCAAATGCAGTTGCTGAACACATCGCAGGCTCGATTGATGCCTTTGCCGACATGATGAACGAAAAGGCTGCAGAGCTGGGCTGTACGAATTCCCATTTCGTGAACCCACACGGTCTGCATGACGAAAACCACTACACCACTGCACATGACTTAGCCCTGATTGCCAGAGCCTTTTTCCAGAATGAACAGCTTGCAAAGATTGGCAATACCGGTAATTATCATTTTGAAGCAACCAAAACCCAGCCGGACGATTTCTATATCCGTAATAAGCACCAGCTCATTTCCGGAGAAATTGCTTATGAAGGAATTAAGGGTGGTAAAACCGGGTACACCGAACAGGCCAGACAGACCCTTGTCACCTGCGCAGAAAGAAATGATATGCGCCTGATTTGTGTCATCCTGAAGGAAGAGTCGCCGAATCAGTTTTATGATACCGTAAAGCTGTTTGATTACGGGTTCACGAATTTTTCTCTTGTAAATATTGCAGAAAATGAGACAAAGTATTCGATCAAAAGCTCCAGCTTCTTTCATAATTCCACAGATATTTTAGGAAATTCCACGCAGCTTCTTGGATTAAATGAAAGCAGCTATCTGATCCTGCCAAAAACGATTACTTTTGATGATCTGGATTCGGAAGTTTCGTATGATACGGATAATGACCAGGAAATAGCCATCATTAATTACAGCTACCACGGTGCTTATTTAGGATCAGCCACGGTAGATTTATTAAGCACAGAAGGCTATAGCGGTGCGCCGGCAAAACGGATTTTCTTCCCGTTATGTCCCGTGGAACTGTTAGATAAAACCATTATCATCAATGTGTTTTATGTGATGATCTGGATTTTCGCCCTTGCCCTGCTTGTGATCCTCATCAGCTTTATTCATTCCGTGTTCATCAATTACAATCTGTTTGATGGTATGAAACGGAAGCATTACAGGAGACGGACCCGGAAATCAAACAGAGGACCTCATTTCTAGGTCCTCTGTTTTTATTATACCAATTTCTGTAACTTTTACTTACTCTTCTTATGATGTTCCTTTGCCGTTTCTCTCTTTTCCACAAGCTGGTCACTTTCTTCACTTGTAATGAACTTCGAGGTTTTCACCACATAAATCTTATCATCCTCCGACCTGCGGATCCGGATTTTGGACTTCATCAGACCATGCACCGGACATTCGGAAACGCTGTAATAATGCTTCCCGTTTGGTGTAAACCAGCGGATTTTCTTTCGCAGATTCTTATGACAGAGATAACATTTCGTGCTGATGACCTCATGGTCTGCCAGAGCCTCCTGCTTATCTTCAAACTCACGGGAAATATACTTCATGTAATCCGGAAAAAGCACATGAATCTCTTCTTCATGGGTTTTCGGAAGAATATAGGTATCAAACGAATAATTAACCCGGATCTCCGGTTCAATCTTCGCAAGAATTCTGGCGGTATAATACGCATCACTGAACGCACGGTGAAACGGAACATCCTTCTCAATATGAAGAAAATCAATGGCGAATTCAAGGCTCCGGCGCAGCTTACGATCCTCATACCGGATACTGAACAGCTTCTGTACATCTAAGAAACGGATCGGTGCAGAGGCTAACGGATCCATATAATAGTACTTCATATTCCGCTGCAGTTCAAACAAATCCAACGGTCCCCACGTACAGAAAATATAATCTTCTCCGCACCAGTCAAGGAACTCCTGCATGACCTCCGGAAAAGGACGCCCCTTTTGCAAATCCTTCATATGAAGATGAATAATCTTACTGGTGATATAATGCATATGTTGATATACCTGGGGTTTCACAAGCTGATTGAATTCATCAATCATTTCATCCCTGTTATTCAGTTTAATTGCCCCAAAGTCAATGATTTCAAAAGGAATCTGTTTTACTTCCTCTTCATCACCGGTATTACTCTGATTCCATTCTAAATCAAGTACAATATAATTCATAGATTCCCCTTATCCTATTCACCGGACATCCATTCCGTATTCACGGTCACAATACAAAATCTTTCCGGCTGTTTCATGAGATAACCGGCATTGATTTCCTTTTTCTTCTGTGCTAGACTAACTCCTATGAAAACTACAAATACAAACCAGACTACAAATTCTATCAGTAAAAAATATTTTTGGAAGAAATTCTTTTCTTATTATAAGCCATATAAGAGACTTTTCTTCTCCGATATGCTGTTTGCCTGTATCGGTGCAGGCGTTACACTCATACTGCCCCTTATTATACGGTATATTACAAGTGATGTCATCTACCGGGCTGCAGATGAAGCCCTGCAGCTCATTCTGAAGCTGTCTTTGTTAATGCTGGGACTGATTGCTCTTGAATTTTACTGCAATTATTTCATTGCTTATTATGGCCACATCATGGGCGCCAAAATGGAATATGACATGCGAAACGAAATCTTCTCCCATTATCAGAAGCTGTCCTTCAGTTTCTTTGATAACCAGAAGGTCGGACAGCTCATGAGCCGTGTTACCAATGATTTATTTGAAATCAGCGAACTTTATCATCATGGCCCTGAAGACATTGTTATTTCCATCATTAAGCTGATTGGTTCCTTCAGTATTCTCTTATCCATTCACTGGCAGCTTGCATTGATTGCATTTGCCATTGTACCCATTATGCTTCTTTACGCCTTTTATTTCAATATTAAAATGAAAAAGGCCTTCGTAAAGAATCGTGCACGTATCGCAGATATCAACGCACAGATTGAAGATAATCTGTCAGGAATCCGTGTTGTAAAGTCCTTTGCCAATGAAGATATTGAGCTTTCAAAGTTTAAAAAGGGAAACGACCGGTTTGTGGAAAGCAAAAAAGAAAGCTATCGATATATGGGACTTTATAATTCCGGACTTGGTGCTTTTACCACACTTATTAATGTCATTGTAATTGCATCCGGTGCTTTCTTTATTACCAGATCCATCATTTCCGTTACGGATCTGATTACATTCCTGCTTTATATTAACAACTTTACAGAACCGATTAAAAAGCTCATCAGCTTTACCGAACAGTTCCAGAATGGTGCCTCCGGATATACCAGATTTCTTGAAATACTTAACGTTTGTCCGGATATTGTGGATCGCCCGAAGGCCATTGAATTAAAAAACGCAAAGGGCGATATTACCTTTCAAAATGTCAGCTTTCAATATGAGGATACCACAGAGGCTGTTCTTTCCCATATTAACCTTCACATCAAAGAAGGCGAATATATTGCACTTGTCGGTACCTCGGGTGTCGGGAAATCCACCTTATGCAGCTTAATTCCCCGGTTTTATGAGGTTACGGAAGGCCAGATTCTGATTGACGGACGGGATGTCCGTGATTTCACAATGCGAAGCCTTCGTAATAATATTGGTATTGTCCAGCAGGATGTATACCTCTTTGCCGGTACAGTAATGGATAATATCCGTTATGGACGTCCGGACGCTTCGGATGAAGAAATTGTCCTGGCTGCCCGTAATGCCAATGCCCATGAGTTTATTATGAATCTTCCGGACGGATATGATACCTATATCGGCCAGCGTGGAATCAAGCTTTCCGGCGGGCAGAAGCAACGTCTGTCCATTGCCAGGGTTTTCTTAAAGAATCCCCCGATTCTTATTTTTGATGAAGCCACTTCTGCACTCGATAATGAAAGTGAAAAAGTAGTACAGGAATCCCTGGAAAAGCTCGCAAAGAACCGTACCACTCTGGTTATTGCCCATCGATTATCTACCATCCGGAATGCAGAACGCATTCTGGTTCTTACGGAAAATGGCATCGCAGAAAGCGGAAACCATGAGGAACTGCTTGCAAAGAACGGGATCTATGCGGAATTATATAATATGCAATTCAGGAAATAGCTCTGCTCCGTTCATAAAAATCGTAATTATTCCGTTACAAAAAATCAGGATACATCTTTGTGTGCAGACACACAGACATATCCTGATTTTTATATTTGAAACTGTTAATTACCACACTCTACGCTGATTCTGTTAAACGTACTCATAATATCCTCGGTGGAAAGTGCCTTTTTATCCTCACCGGACTTATCAATAATTGCTTCTCCCTGATGCATCATGATGAGGCGGTTTCCGTATTCCACCGCATAGCGGAGGTTGTGGGTAACCATAATGGTCGTAACCTTCTTTTCCTTCACGATCTGGTCGGTAAGCTCCATAATAAGGTCTGCGGTCTTCGGATCAAGTGCTGCCGTATGCTCATCCAGAATCAGAAACTCAATCGGCGTCATCGTCGACATGAGTAAGGCAAGTGCCTGACGCTGTCCACCGGATAAGGATCCTACCTGTGTATACAGCTTATCCTCCAATCCAAGATTCAGCTTCTTTAAAAGCTCCTTATATTGTTCAATCTTTGCTTTGTTTATCCCTTTTCCCAGGTTATAAGGCTTTCCTTTATTGTCAGCAAGCGACAGATTTTCCAGTATGGTCATGGAAGGACAGGTACCCTTTGACGGATCCTGATATACCCGGCCGATGCTTCTGTGACGCAGGAAATCCTTTTTCCCAACGATGGAAGTTCCATTTACTATAATATCTCCGGAATCAATCGGTATCGTTCCACAGATAATATTGAGCAGGGAGGTTTTACCGGAACCGTTACTTCCGACTACTGCTACGAAATCCCCATCCGGAATTTCAAGAGAAAATTTCTGGAACAGGCAGAGTTCATTTACGGAGCCCGGATTATAATATTTATGAATATTCTTTAACTCGATCATGCTTCCGTACCTCCCTGTGTAGTCTCTTCTTTACTATCTGCGGTTTCTTTAATCTTCGCGCTTTTGTTGTGATCCATGCTGACTACAAGGATCACAAGGAATAACACTGCGGTAATCAGCTTCAAATCGGTAGAAGGGAGTCCAAGGCGTAATGCTAATGCGACACATCCCTTATAAATGATGGAACCAATCACAACACTGCTGGTTACCCGCATAAAGGTAATCTTCTTAAATATGCTTGTTCCGATGATTACACTTGCCAGACCGATGACTACGGTTCCGGTTCCCATGGAAACATCAAAATAACGCTGCTGCTGTGCGTAAACGCATCCACCAAGGGAAACCAATCCGTTCGCAATCGCAAGTCCGACAATCTTTACAAGTCCCTTGTCTACACCGAGGGAAGTAACGATCATATCATTATCCCCCACGGCACGAAGAAGGAATCCCGACTTCGTATGAAGGTAAGCATCCAACAGATACTTTACAATCAGGGTAAAAATAAGAATGATTATAACGGTCTGGTACGGTCGCATGGCTTCCGGGAAAATCCTGTTCACAAGGCCATTATCAAAAATGGTTTCATTGGTATAAATGGGAAGATTGGCACGTCCCGCTATCCTTAAGTTCACCGTATAAAGGGCAGTCATCATAATGATACCGGAAAGCAGATCCCTTACCTTCAGCTTTACATGGATCACACCTGTCAGGATTCCAACAAGAACACCTGCTGCAAAGCTGATGGGCAGTGTAAGCAGCGGATTCATTCCTTTGGAAATCAGGATACAGGTAATCGCTGCTCCCATCGGAAAGCTTCCATCTACCGTCAGATCCGGGAAATCCAGTATCTTATAGGTGATATAGACACCCAACGCCATGATGGCGTAAATCATACCCTGTTCAAATACACTTAATAATAACGACACGTTTCTTCCTCCCCAAACAATCTGTATTCGCTCATTACTCTACAATAATTTCATCAAACTTTTCATAAGCAGATGCTACGAAGTCATCATCTAAGGCAAGGCTTACTTTATCTGCTGCAGCCGTATTGACATAAAGGCTGGGCTCGCTGATTACTTCGTAATTCATTTCAGATGCCTTTGCCTCACCCTTTAATACCTTTGCTGCCATATGTCCGGTCTGCTTTCCTAATTCAAAATACTCAAGACCCATGGAAGCAACACAGCCTGCTTTTACCTGCTCTACTTCAGATCCAAATACCGGAATACCGGCATCGGTTGCTTTTGCAATTACGGTCTGAAGAGCAGATACAACCGTGTTATCGGTGAGGTTTGTAATGCAGTCTACCTTTGTTACCAGGTCTGCTGCTGCCAGATCAACATCTGCGATGGTATTGATACCGGAATCCACGATTTCAAATCCATAGCTTCCTGCAGCTTCTTTATACTGTTCAATCGTACTTACGGAGTTAGCTTCACTTGTTGTATACAGAATACCGATCTTCTTTGCATCCGGAAGAATTTCACGGATCATCTTAAGCTGTGCATCAACTGCAAGTGCATCAGAGGTACCGGTAATGTTACCAACCGGGCTTCCATCTGCGTTTGCAAGACCTGCACCAACCGGATCAGATACTGCAGTATAAATTACCGGGATGTCCGTATTCATCGTGGAATTATAAGCGCTCATTGCACTCGGCGTTGCAATAGCACAGATTAAGTTTACCTTCTTGGAAACATAATTATCGGAAATGGTACTTGCTGTTCCGGTGTCAGCCTGTGCATTGTCAAATAAAACGGTGAGATTCGTACCTTCTGCAATACCCTCCTCCTCAAGTCCTGCCAGGAATCCTTCACGGCAGTTGTCTAAGGAACCATGCTCTGCGAACTGGGAAATACCAATCGTATAGGCAGCATCGGCTGCTGTGGCATCTTTACTTACCTCTGTATCTTCTGCTGCTTCTGTATCTGCCGTTCCAGTATCTGCTGCCTGTGATGTATCTTCTGCTGCAGCTGCGGTGTCTGCTGCCGGAGTCTGTGTGGAAGTACCACCACACGCGGTAAGTCCTAAAATCATGGCTGCGGAAAGAATTGCTGCTAATAACTGTTTCTTCATAAGTTACTCCTCTCTACGCTCTTTGGCGTTCTCAAAAATAAATGATTTGATTCTGATAGTTTTGAGACCGGTTTACAAAAACAGAAAACCGCCTCAAGATAAACTTGAGGCGGTAATAATCAATTAACGCGGTGCCACTCAATTTCGATGAAAGTCTGTTAAAATATAAATGATTTCTTTCATCCTTTCCTCCATGCACTATCATACATGTCGCCATGATAACGGGTGCGAATCCCGCCGGTGCCTACTGTAAGTTCGGACCGTCCTCGAAAGCCCATTCAACAATTGTCCCTATACTGTCTTCCACCATATGACAGCTCTCTGTGATAGTTTCAAAAGCCTACTCCTCTTTCTCTCAGGTTTGAAGCACTATTTATTTGTTGTTACTAACAATAAAACCTTTTGTAAAAATTGTCAACAACTTTTTGAAATAAATACTGCGAAGGAAATACTACGAATAAATACTAACAGCCCGTCCTGGCGGCTTTGCATTACTTAATTGCCGTAAATGCTGACAATACCCAGTCATAGGCACCCGTTGTGACAATGCTTCCACAGTATTCACACTTACCGAATGAGGTTCCGGTTAAAGGTGCTCCACAGTTCGGACATACCAGACCCTTTTCTTTATCCTTGGCATCTTTGGTAAGACTGCCTACAGATCTCATAAAGGTCATCTTGTACTGCATGTTCCATCTGGTTGTTTTATCTCCGAACAGAATCTCTCCGGTTGCTTCCTTTACCTGATAATCAATCATGCTGGCTGCCAGATATACATCCAGATATTCATACTTCTCATCCGTATGATAGGACATCAGATAGGATTTGTTTACACTGATTCTCTCTAAATGGTTCACCACACCATCCTGTATTTTCTTCTGAATCTGTTTCTCGGTCTGCTGATACAGATTCTGATGCAGTACTGCACGAACCGGTGTCAGATCACGCTTCTCCCACGCACTCTGGATATCCATATAAACATCGCCTGCAAACGCCAGGAAATCCTGTGCAGTAAATAACGGATCCTTCGCCTTGATCTGCTGACTGATTGCTTCTGTCTGATCTGCAGGTGCAGGTGCCGGCGCACGATGCTGAGGTGCTCTCTGTGTCGCTGTTCCCGATGTCTTCTTATTCTTCTTCCTGGTGCTCTCAATAATGGAATAAACAACGATAATCAACCCAATAACAATGGCGATCGGACTAAATTCCCCACTGCCGCCGTCATCATCATAATCATAGTCATAGCTGTCATAATCGCTGCTTCCCCAGTCAGAATCCCAACTGTCACTGCTGTCCCAGTCGCTACTGCTGTCATAATCATTGAAATCGCCGAATCCGGCCTTTGCCGTAGTCTGTGTACTGAATGCCATCACAAGCACCAGCATCATTACTGCCAACAGTCTCCGAAACAGGTTTTGTTTGTTTTTCATCTGCCCTTTCCTTTCTCCCCTTTGTCTGAATCATCCGTTGCCTGAATAATCTGCTGACTATATGTATTAAAGTATGCCTCAGCCGTTAACGAATTTCAAAAATTCTTGCCATAACCGGTTCTTTGAAGCTTACATGAAGCTGCTGATCTTCAGACACTTCATAGGACACATGTTCCTTTAAGCTTTCCTTCGGATAAGCGAGCCTTACTTCCTTTACAGGTTTTCCCTCGGTAAGCTTTTCAAGCGGTATATCATACTCAGAGGTCTCTCCATATCTTCTCCATACCGCCAGATAGCTCTTTCCTTCTACCTTCCATCCGGCACATAAAAAGTGATCCAGACTCGTTGCAAAGCCATTCGGCCATACGGGAAGTGCTTTTTTAATATCCTGACGAATGGATTTATAATATTCTATGCCCTCCTTTACCAAAGCATGACGCTCTTTGGAAAGCTGTGCCAGATGACCGCTCTGGTGGATACGAAGCAGGAGTGCATTGACCATATTGTAAATCGTCTCTTCCTCATCACCATCCTTAAGCGGATAGGACCAGATTGCTGCCTGCTCCGGAGTAAGTGCCGCTCCGGCATTTGCTGCGATGGTTGCATAGTTGCGGTAGTCCTCCTGATCCGAGGTAGACTGGATACTGTATCTTGCAAGCATTGCATAATCGGTACGCAGACCACCGCTGGAACAGTTTTCGATCACCAGATCCGGATACTTCTCAAATACACCGTCAAGCCACTTCAGGTATGCTCTTTCATGCTCCAGCATCCCCTGTCCGACACTGTCCGCATAAAGCTCTGTACCAATTCCGGGTTCAATATTATAATCCATCTTGATATAACCGACACCATACTGATTCACCACACGGTCAATGACCTCATTGACATGATCAATGACTGCCGGATTACGGAAGTCAAGCTGATATCTGCTGCGGTCGTAGACTCTTTTCCCATGGCGGATAAAGAACCAGTCATCCGGAACGCTCTTTGCCTTCTCGCAGTTAATTCCCATAACCTCAAGCTCTAACCATACACCGGGAACCATGCCCTTTTCACGAATATAATTGGTTACTTCCTCGATGCCGTTCGGAAAACGCTCATAGCACTGCTGCCATTCACCAACACTGTCCCACCATTCGCCGGGCGCATACCAGCCCGCGTCAATGACATAATATTCACAACCCATAGCTGCTGCCGCATCAATCAGCGGAAGCTCCTTTTCGGTTGTCGGATCACCGAACAGACAGTTCATATAATCGTTAAAGATAACCGGAAGATTCTCATTATCCTTATTCGGACGGCGGATCATACGGCGGTACTTGGTAAGCTCGCCCATGGCCGTATCAAAGCATCCTTCCGATACACCGACTGCAACCGGAACAGAGGTAAAGCTTTCACCGGGCTTTAACTGCTTGAACCAGTGAGACTGTACTTCGGTCGGACCGCTCAGTGCCACATAAAAATGATTGTTGACATCACTGATTTCTGCATGCCAGGAGCCATTATGCTCAATCTGCCAGAAAAGAGAAGTATCGGCTTCGGAATTTTCAAGATATCCCATCGGCAGGTATTTCTTCGTAGACCAGTTTCCGGTATTGGTCAACTCAAATGTAACAGAGGTTCTCTGGCATACGGTCGGCTGGGTCTGTCCGAAGCCAAGCTCCGGGAAGGTATTCGTCCGGAAATTCATTTCCTTCTGCCATCCGTGACAGGCATAGGTAAGGCTCATCTTATCGTCAGAGCTTAGCTTTCCTTCCTTTTCAATTCCAAGATAATAGAAGGAGGAAAGATACTCTAACGTCTGCTCCTCAGAGCCTTCGTTAATTACTTCATTATACATGCGGATCACAGAGGTTCCCTGATAAAACTGCCAATAGGTAATCACTTTGGCTCCGGTCATCTCATCCTTCTGGATAAAGGTAAGCTTACGGCCAGTCTCATTACGCTCGTCCTTCAGATCCACAAAGGTAAGCAGATAACCGGGTGCGGTTACAATATGCTTGTTTCCGTGCTTCTCATAAGGCCGGTTATAGCCGGAAAAGTTCACCTGGACAAGCTGGAAGCCCTCCTTCATAAATAATTCGCTCTCGTTAAGCCCTTCAAACGGTTTGGAAGAAAAATGAAGGAACTTCAACTGATTCTCTTCGGTCACGCCGAAAACGAGATAAATTCCATTTTCTTCGATGTTAATCCATTTCTCAATATGTGCCATGTTCTGTCTCCCTTAACTTGTGCTGATGCACAGTTGTTTCCTTTCTAAAGCTTTATTATTAATGCTATTGATGTCAGGTCCAAAAGGTATTTTGCCCCTGACTTGATATCCACGAATTGCCCTGTATATATCTATTGTGTCTTTACGGGATCATATCCGCACGGAAAGGAATGACTGGAAGCGGCTCCTTTAAATGCTCACCAAGCAGCTTCTCCATCCAGACCATATTGTACCAGGTCCTGAACTTATATCCGCACCGATGGAATTCTCCCACCATTGAATAGCCCATTTTTTTGTGAAAACGCACGCTGTCTGCATTCAGATGTTCATCCTCTTCTTCCGGATAAGCAATACAGGCATTTACATTCAGGATATGCTGCTTGCGGAGACATTCCTCCAGCACAGCATATAAAGCCCTGCCAACTCCCATGCGTTTCATATCCTCACGCACATACACAGAGGTCTCGATGCTCCAGTCATAGGCAGCACGTTCTTTAAATGCACCGGCATAGGCATATCCAATGAGTCTTCCCTCATACTCTGCTACAAGATAGGGATATTTCTGCAGGGTCTTCGTAATACGCGCTGCGAATTCTTTCACAGACGGCACCTCATATTCAAAAGTAATTGCCGTATGTTCCACGTAAGGTTTATAAATTTCCAGTAATTCCGCAGCATCCTCTATGGCAGCCGCACGGATCCGTAAATAACTCATTTTCCATCTCCTGTTCTTCGTTATTTATTCTGAATCAGCCGATTGTTCATTGCTTTCCATACGACTTAATTCCTGATAAAGTCTTGCCACCGGAAGTCCTACTACATTGCTGTATTCTCCGCGGATTTCCTTGATATAAATCACGCAGCCTCCCTGAATGGCATAGGCTCCGGCCTTGTCCATCGGTTCACCGGTTGCCACATAATTCTCAATCTCCTGCATGCTCATCGGATACATTTCAACCTCTGTATCCTCATAAAACGTATTCCGCTTCATCTGTCCCGACGCATCCTCCCATAAAAGAGTAACACCGGTATAAACATGATGAATTTTTCCACTCAGCTCCTGCAGCATGGAAATGGCATCCTGCTCATCCTTGGGCTTACCAAGAATCCTTCCGTGAATTGCAACAATCGTGTCAGCTCCAAGAACCAGCCTGCCTCTCCGCTCTGCTTCACTTAATTTTGAATATACATCAAAGGCCTTTTGCTGTGACAGCTCCATCACCACATCACACGGCTCTTTCTTCGTTGTAATCTCTTCACATTCACTTTTCACTACCCGGAATGAAATCCCAATCCGTTGCAGTAATTCCTTCCGCCGCGGCGAACCTGACGCCAGAATGATCTCTTCAATTGGATGATTCATTGTTATCCTCCCGGTATCACTACAGATAATTCACAAGTAATTAATCTTTTTTCCTATCTCTCCAATACCAAATCATACTCGTTGCTCTATGAAATAAAGCTCCGGATAAGCTGCTCACATTCCTCTAACGTCATCGGGTCTGCATAATTCGAAGTAAATGTCATCGTTACCGTTCCATCTTCACTGGCTGCAAAATACTGGTAAACGCCATCGAATTCGCCTTCCACAATATGAATGGTGCCATAGGAACTGTCCAACGTTCCAATCTCTTCTAACTGATAAGTTTCAAAATAGGTATCCGTTTCTCCATCAAAGAAACGCTCCAGTTCTTCATCCTGATCTTCATACAGTGTAGCCTGATACTCTCCGTTATCAAAGTAGCTGAAGTATTCACAGGTATAGGTGCACGAATAACCATCGGGAATTGTATAGTATAATTCATCCGTATTCAGTTCGGTAATGGCTTCTCCGTATTCCGTACGTGCTGCATATCCGGCGATTCCGCTTGCAAGGAAGTCGGAAATAATTCCATTCGTAATATCCAGTGCGTTATCCGTATCTACTGTATATACACTTAAAACATAGGTCTGACCTTCTCCATCCTCACGAATGAACACCAGCATAAGCACATCTTCCATAATGCCGGTAATATAAATTCCTTCCTCATGATTATCCACAAGCGGTATTTCCCCGGAATTTTCTTTCATCAGTTCACTCATATCCCCTGCTAATTGAGATGCCGGATAGTCTGTGGTTACAGCAACCTCCAGAATGGATTCTGTTCCTTCGAGCTTATAACCAAGCTCCACCTCTCCTTCAATAGCCGCTTCGGTTAACTGGAAGAACTTGCCATTTTCAAAGGTTACGGTTGTTACATCCTCTGCTTCCGTAATACCTTCTTCCATCCGTTCAAAAGCTTCCTCATCATTCGGAATATCTTCTTCCAGAATTTCTTCCTCTGGAAGTTCAACCTCTTCTATAACCTCTTCCACAATAGGCGGCTCATAATTCTCTGCAAGCTTCAACACCTGACCATAAGCACTGCATCCGGTAGATGCAAGCAGCATACTGACTGCAAGTAACATCGCAATAACTTTTTTCTTCATGTTCTCTCCCTCGTTTATCCTGTTTTCCTCATATCGCTTACTGTAAAAAAAACAGTAATTTATCCGAATACTAATCTAATATTAAACATACAACATGTTAACGCTCCGTTCAACCTTTTTCTATCTCATAAACTTTTGTTGTAAAGCAAAAAACAGGCCTGCATTAGCAGACCTGTTTTGATATAGCTGTTATTATGGATCTGTTTACTACAAAATTACTCAATCGTAAAGGCATTAATTTCAGTTTTCAGACCGTTCATATTATCATCCAGAACTCCGGCAGTCTGTGTCAGCTTCTCAACATTGTTCAGAAGCTCTAAAGCCATATCATGAACGAGTGAAGAGCTGCTTGCAGTCTGTTGAATAATCGCGGAAATATTCTCTACAGCATCAAGTGTTTCGTTTCTCTCCACATCCGCAGAAGCGGTACAATCGCCGATCTCCTTTAAGTTCACGAAAAGCTCCTGCATCTGATCGTTCATTTCCTTAAAGACCTCGATAACCTGTCCTACTGCTTCCTGCTGGAACGCAACCATCTCTTCCGCATTCTTCGCACTCTCTACCGTAGACATCGTCTGTGCGGAAATAATCTCGACCTTATTCTTAATCTCGCCTGCTGCCACACTGGAATCATCTGCCAGATTACGGATTTCCTGTGCTACAACAGCAAATCCTCTTCCTGCTTCTCCTGCTCTTGCTGCTTCAATGGAAGCATTTAAGGAAAGGAGATTCGTCTGCTTGGAAATCTGGTTAATGGTCTGTGCAAATCCATTAATCGTTTCGGATTCCTTCTTTAACAGGCTGATGCTTTCACCAACCTTATTCGTAATATCTGAAGTTTCCTTCGCTCTCGTGGAAAGCACTTCCACGATTTCGGTACCCTTCCTGATCATGTTTTCCGTTTTATCACTGAGCTGTTCTGCCTTCTCCACCATGTCACTGATGGCCTTCATCTTCTCAGACAGCTCATTGGTCTTAATTACACATTCTTCGGCATGCTCTGCCTGTTTCGTCATACCAATACTGATTTCATCAATTGCCTTGGTAATATCAGAAGAATAATTGTTGATGCTGCTTGATACATTATGTACATCATCGGAAGAGGCCTCCAGCTGGGCAGCTGTTCCGGACAATCTCATAACAAGCTTCTTATTATTATGAACCATGTTGGTTGCCGTCTTTGCAAGAGACTGGAATTCATCACGTCCCCTGGCATCCACCTGAACAGTAAGGTCACCTTCTGCCACCTGATTCAGACGCTTGGAAATTCTTCTCATATTTCTTAATATTCCCTGAGCAATTATGGTACCAATCAGCAGGGAAATGATACATGCAATTATAATGAATGCAATGGTAATATTCTTAATCTTTTCTGCCTGGCCGGTTACTACACTGGAAGGAATCAGGGAACAGAAGGTAATTCCGGTAGCTTCGCTGCGGCTGTAAATATAGAGATAATGCTTTCCATTGTATCTTACTTCCATATTTCCGGCCATTTCATCGCTGCCGGAGCTTTCAACATAAAAGTCCTGACCGGGGAAAACAGATTCATCAAGGAAAACAACCTTGTCCTCATCATCTCTGGTGCAGACAATCTCTTTTCCATCATCTGTTACAAACCCGATAATACTTCCGGATCCCAAATCCATACCACTTAACAGATCACGAACTGCATCGCTGTTTACATCAATTACAATATATCCCATCTTCTGACTCGACGGCAACGCATAGGAGACAAAATAATCATCACTGCTGGTGCCAAGTGTTTCATCAATTATATCATGATGGCTGATCCACTTTTTTATATTGGATGCATCCGGTGACATTTCCTGAATTTCTGAAAGGAGATCCTTATAAAAACCGTCAATTTTATCAGACGTTTTCGTTGTCATGCAGTTATTGCCGGACATGGTAATTATATGGATGTCATTGATAAAAGAATCCGCCGTCTTTGATGCTGCCAGTTTCACTCTGGTGTCACTGTAATAGTTCGCCTTTTCAATCGCGGACTTACCCATTAGTCCAAGGAAATACTTCTCAAGATCACCATCAAAAGCATACTGCATGGCTTCCGACTTAATACCGGAGCAGCTTACATCCATATAGTCTGTTGCCATGTTTGCTGTCTGTTGGGTAGATTCCATGTATTTCTCACTCAGTCCATCCTCTGCATACCGATAGGAAACAATACCCACCACGATCATAAACACAATCGGAACAAGGAAACACAGATAAATCTTACTGCGAAGACCGAAAATACCAAATTTCAAATTGGAGTCCTTCTTCTGTTTGACACTGTCCTTCGCATCCTCACGGACTTCATTCTGAGCCTTCTTAAGATCTTTCTTAACCTTCCTGCCCCTGTCCTTCACTTCGGTAAGGCTCTCTTCCATCTGCTGTTTTCTTTCTTTTTTCTTCTTTCTGATCTTTGAAAAATCCAGACCCTTTTTCTTCTTTGTATTTTCAGAAAGAATGTCTTCAGAAGGTGACATTACTTCAACCTCATTTACTGTGTCATTTAATTTCGTATCTGATGAAGCTTTCTTCAGATTGAAAAACTTTTTGTCTTTCGCACCCTTTTTCATCACGTGTAACCTCCCCTCATATCGTATCCAATATAAATATCATTATAGGAGATTTCCACAAGTTTTACAACCGTAATCGGACAGTTTTCGTATATGTTTTCGAAAATTTTCGAATAAAACATGTTTTAATTGATCTTTTAAGCAATTTTAGCTACGTATCCTATTTTATTAGTGCAAATATACACAAAATATTTCATTCCATACCTCCAGAAAATTGAATAAATTACGTAACTATTCAGATCTCATTCGTAAAACCGCTGCTAACGCAGCTCAAGTTTTACTCATTGAGGTTACTTTGCCATATAAAATTGCTGTTCTGTATGAATGCAAGCATTCACAGAAAGCAATTTTGCATGGCTCTGAATAGTTACTAAATTACAATTATTACAGAACGGTATTTATGAAACGGTTCTTGTCCATACCTGCATCTCATTTTCTCCACGGTTCGCCCAGGTATAATAAGGAACATAAACCAGCTCGATCGATTCCTTTTTCGGAACGTGATATTCTGCATACAGAGCAGACTGACTGGCATCCGGATCTGAAGAATCCTGTATTTCACGTTGTCCCTGTGCCTTTAATGCGATAACCTCTTCCTCCTGAATCTTCATATCAAAAGAAACCGGCTGCTTCGTGGGCTCTACCGAAAGCAGATGCAGATCTGCACCATTATCTTTTTCTTCCAGACAATATACAATGGGTCCTCTCTGTAATGCCACCTTACCGGCATCCTCTCGTACCGCAGGATTTGCCACAATCCATTGCGGCTCCATCGGGAAATCCAGAGTAATTGTTTCTTCTTCCTGATCAAACCCGCTGATATACAGATAGCCGTCTCTCCTTTCGATTCTCTTGAAATCCACCACTGATGTATCCGCATCGTTATCCGACAGACCATGAATGGTCTGTCCATCATACTGTAAAGTAAATGAATCACACCAGCCCGGAATCCGTAATGCCAGCTTGAAACCGGTATTCTTTGCCCTGACAGTAATCCGTACTTTACCATTCCATGGAAATTCGGACTGAATCTGTACATCCACATCCTGATTCTTTACTTTCTTTGTCAGAAGGCTTCCCATATAAAGATGTACGAAAAGTGTATCCTCATTTTCCGTGTAAGCATAGGAACCGATAGAGCTTAATAGTCTCGCCAGATTCGGAGGGCAGCATGCACAGCCAAACCATTTCTCTCTTACAGGCTTTACATGAAATTTACGCTCATCCTTATGGCAGCTTTCCGGATTAACCTCAAGAGGATTCACATAAAAGAAGCTCTTACCATCCAGTGCCATACCGCTTAAAATTCCGTTATACAGAGCACGCTCCATAACATCCGCATATTTTGCCTTCGGTGCAATCTCCAGCATTCTTCTTGCAAAGAAAACAAGCCCGATGGATGCACAGGTTTCCGCATAGGCAGTATCATTCGGCAAGTCAAACGGGAAGGAAAAGGCTTCTCCGATATGTGTTCCTCCAATGCCACCTGTTACGTACATTTTCTGATTGGTAATATTATCCCACAGTGTTTCGCAAGCCTTATAGAGTGTCTCATCTCCTGTAATTCTTGCAATATCAGCCATTCCGGAATACAGGTACACGGCACGAACTGCATGTCCCACTGCCTCATCCTGCTGACGAACCGGTAAATGTGCCTGATGATACTGATAGCGCAATTCACTCTTTTCTTTCTCCGTAAGCTTCAGGTTCTGTTCAATATCAAAGTAATACGGCTGTGTTCCTCTCTCATTAATGAAAAACTCACTTAACTGAAGATAACGTTCCTCACCGGTTACTTCATACAGGCGCACCAGTGCCATCTCTGCAATTTCATGTCCCGGATATCCCTTGCATCTTCCTTCCTCCTCACCAAAATAATTGGCAATATAATCCGCAAAGCGTTCTGCTGCCTTTAACAGCTTATCCTTACCAGTTGCCTGATAGTAAGCAACTGCCCCTTCTGTCAGATGACCAAAGCAGTAAAGCTCATGATTGTCCTTCAGGTTAGTAAAAATCTTGTCCTTGCCATTAATAATATAGTAGGTATCCAGATATCCGTCATCCTGCTGCGCCGCACAGACAATATCAATCGCCCCGTCTGCGATTTTCTCAAGCTCCGGATCCGGATACTGTGTCAGGGAATAAGCAACCGCTTCAATCCATTTTGAAAAATCACTGTCCTGAAAGACAAACCCATAAAACTTGTCTTCCAAATGTTCCGGATCCTCCGGAAGTGCTTCAAAACCACGGAAGGTGTATTTCGGTTCTTCATACGCCTTTCCTAACCGGTGTTTTTCCTGATTCATTTTACCTGCAATCTTAAAGTTACGCATACAATAGCTGGGTGCTGCATCCTTTACCCTGTCATTTAATGCCTCCCACTGATAAGGTATAACCTCTTTCCTTACAAGCTCCATCTCCTTTTTCCAAAAGGAATCGGTGATCTTCAGGCTTTTTAAGTCCAACGGCGTGCTTATTTTATTCATATGCATTTCCTTTCTCTTTACAGCAACAGTTTATTATAGTTGTTTCATCCACATCATGATACAGAAATTCCCGAAAACAGGCACTTCCTCCTGTTTCCTTCACAGCATAACAGAACAGACCAAACCGGCATCCCGTAAAATGATCCAGCTTAAAGTACAGCTTATGCACGGTTCCGATGGGTAACCAGTCTCCCTTATTTACCCGGTAATAGCAGCGTGCTTCATCCTTCATGTTACAGAAATCTGCTTCAAGACGAAAATCAATCTGATGAGATCCCACAACAATTCCATCTGTGACATTCAATATGCCGTCTTCTCTTTTATCCAGCATAAGGACTTCATATTTTCCCTGACGCTTAGTAATGCCAACTGCGGCATAACAGCCCTGCAGGGCACACAGGCCTGCAATATCGCCCTCCTTCAGTTCAGAAGCGTCAACGGTTACTTCTGCTGCGCAGGAGGGATAACTCATCCGCTGTGTAATGGTGTTTACAGCCTGTGTAAGCTCTGTACAGACTTCCCTTGTTGTAATAGTATAGGTTCCCTGCAGCGGATCCAGACAATAGTACAATGGATCCGGATCATGATTAAACTGCCAGCGTGGAAGCAGCCCGTTATGAAAATCATCACTTCCCACTAACGGCTGATAGGTATAATCCGGTCTGGTGCTGCAAACCTCTATTTCTTCCGGCACATGTCCGTTCTGACCGAAAACCGGAAAATGATCCGTCCAGGTAACCGGAATCAGGACTGGAATCCGTCCAACTGCTCCGAAATCCTGAAATAGTACCGCATACCATTTTCCATCCGGTGTATCCACGATTCCTCCCTGTGCCACGCCCTGCCCGCAATATCCACGGTCATCACAAAGCACATCTGCACCTGTAAATTCTCCTTCCAGGGAATCACTGTAAAAACATGCTTCAGTCCGCATCCAGCGGTCTCTCATGGAATGAATCAGGAAAATATAATAATAGCCATCTATTTTATAAATATGGGAACCCTCATAGCCAAGCTTTGGATTCCTGTGATCACTGATCAGCAGACGATGTAATCCGTCCTTCTTCGGTGCAGTCAGGTTCTCATTCAATTCGGTAATCCAGATTTCATCATTTCCATATACAATATAGTTTCTGCCATCCTCATCAAATAATAAAGAGCAGTCATGATAAAAACCCTCTATCAGCTGCTTTTTCCATGGGCCAGATACTTTCTCTGAGGTATACAGATAAGTCTTGTGGGTATCATTCGCAACAAAACAGACATAAAACCGGTCTTCATGATAGCGTAGGGAAGCTGCCCACATACCCTGTCCATAAATATTCTGACCGTTTCGTAACTGCTGGGAATCTGTATGATCGAGCGTCTCATAAACATAAGTTACATGCTCCCAGTGCATCAGGTCAAAGGATTGCAGGATCTCACAGCCCGGCATAAAATGCATGGTTGTGGATACCATATAATAGGTGTCTCCCACCCGGATCACATCCGGATCCGGATAGTCTAATCTTGTAATGGGATTTACATTCATTATCTGTTCCTTTTTTTTATCTTTGCTATTTTTCTTCGTTCTGTTTCTTTTTACTATTTTACTTTTACTTCTTTTCAGGCTGCTTTTTTCAACTCCTCCCTGCTCTTCTCTGTCCCATTTCACTATTGATAATATCACAATCTCACAGTAAAATATAATAACTGATATCTGTCCGGTGCCATACCATTCATCAGAAGTTGCCGGATTGCACAGACTTACCGGAATTAACAAAAGGAGACTAAAATCAGCATGAAAGAAAATCGCAAACTACTAAAAGAAGTCCTTAAAGAAATCCGCCACGATATGACCGATGAGGAGGTTCTGAATCTGCTTGCTGACAGTAAGATTTCAGAAAATACCTCACGGGCAGCGGAGAAATATACCATCGGCCAACGGGCAGCGGATGCCATTGCCAGGTTTGCTGGCAGCTGGGCATTTATCTTTGCTTTTACCGGGGTTCTGATCTTATGGATGGTTATCAATACCCTGCTTGCAGCCAAAGCCTTTGATCCGTTTCCATTTATTCTGTTAAATCTCGTCCTCTCCTGTGTAGCTGCTATCCAGGCTCCGCTTATTATGATGAGTCAGAACCGGCAGGAGGAAAAGGATCGCCGTCGTGCTGAAAATGATTATAAGGTCAATCTCAAAACCGAAATCATGATTGAAGATCTCTATGATAAGGTAAACGCCATACTTGCAAAGCAAAATGCACTTGAAAAGCAGCTGCAGGGAAAGAATACACCTAAGTCCAGTGTATAAAATCACTCAAAAGTGATCCACTGGATCATTTTCTCACATGTATGGCAACGAAAGAACTGGCAGCCTGTAAAATGATCCGCCTCTGGTAAGACTAATCACAAAACCAGGCTGTCAGTTCCCTTATCTGTCCTGCAATAACTGCATAATTCTTCAGTTTCGTATAAGATCAAAATGATATGCCCTAGCACCATGACTCTTTAATGACACACTAAGGCTCTTTGGCTCTTCCACGTGCTCTCCGCTCCAAAGCTCCGTTCCATTTACTCCATCATAAATCTCCAGATCGGCAAGCGGTATGGATATGTCACTGTCTTTATCACCCAGATTAAATACCGCGACATAATATCCACCCTTTGTATCTGCTGCAATCCACAATGCATGCTCTATACCATCGATTTCACGTCTCCACACCTGATGCGAATGCCGTGCATTTGCATGCATGGCAAGTATTTCAGAATTGGTTACCAGATTCATGGTGAATTCGTCAAACCCTGTCAGCTCTCCTCCCAGCATCAAAGGAGAACGCATGATACTCCAGAGTGTCAGCATGGTGATCTGCTCATCCTGTGTGAAATTCGTCCAGTTATTCACATCATATACCTGCCGTATCGGTCCGACCGGAAGCATATCGGCATCCGGCCAGTGCCCTGCACCTGCATGGGTACACCATTTTTCTGCTCTTGAAAACATATCATATAACAGTTCCCACTTATCCCAGAAATCATCGGTGATTCTCCACATATTGGAAATCTGCTTATAAAGCTCTGCCTTTTCTAAAAGAGCAGGTCCCGGCGACAGACTTAAAACCATGGGTCTTCCGCAACCATGCAATGCTTTGCTCAGCATAATCAGTTCGGATTCCTCATGTGGCAGTTCCCGTGCAATATCATCACATTTAATAAAATCCACACCCCAGGAAGCATATAATTCAAAAATACTGTTATAGTATTCCCGTGCCCCGTCTTTCTCAGGATCTACACCATACATATCCGTATTCCAGGCACAGATACTGTTTGTTTTGGCAATTTCCCGGGCATGTCTGTCACTGTTCATGATTTTCGTGTTCTGATGTACAGCCTGTCGTGGAATCCCTCTCATAATATGAATGCCGAACTTCAATCCAAGAGAATGGACATATTCTGCCAATGGTCCAAAGCCCGCACCGTTTGCTGCAGAAGGAAAACGGTTTACTGCGGGAAGCAGTCTTCCATACTCATCCATCACTAAATCCGCAAAAGGATGATATTCATTGGTTTCTGCAGCAGGCTCATACCATTGGATGTCCACTACAATATATTCCCAGCCGTACTCCTTCAGATGCTCAGCCATAAATTCAGCGTTCCGTCGTACGATATCTTCTGTAACAGCCGCTCCATAACAATCCCAGCTGTTCCACCCCATAGGTGCTGTTTTCATCTTCATCTGTTTTATACCCTCTCGATATCCTGTTAATTCTGTCCGTAATATGCATTTGCACCATGCTTACGGAAATAATGCTTATCCTGTAATTCCTGTGGAGCAGGTGCTACCTGCGGATGAATCAGCTCGGTTCGATATGCCATCTTGGCAACCTCTTCAAGAACCACCGCATTGTGGACGGCCTCCTTTGCATCCTTGCCCCAGGAAAAAGGACCATGATTCTTGCACAACACTGCAGGAACTGCCATTACATCCTTCTTCATGCGTTTAAATTCCGAAACAATCAGGTGTCCGGTATTTTCTTCGTAAGCAGAGTTAATCTCTTCCTTCGTCAGACATCTCACACAGGGGATTTCTCCGTAGAAATAATCCGCATGAGTCGTACCATAACAGGGAATACTTCTTCCGGTCTGTGCCCAGCTTGTTGCATAAGAAGAATGGGTATGTACAATTCCACCTATTTCCGGAAACGCCTTATACAGCTCCAAATGGGTCGGTGTATCGGAGGATGGCTTATACCTTCCTTCCACACGGTTTCCTTCAAGATCCATAACCACCATATCTTCCGGCTTCATAATTTCATAATCCACACCACTTGGCTTAATCACAAAATATCCGGTTTCACGGTCAATAGCACTCACATTACCCCAGGTAAATGTTACCAGACCATATTTCGGAAGAAGCATATTTGCTTCGTATACCTTCTGTTTTAATTCTTCTAACATGACAGAACCTTCCTTCCAAATATTTATCTCTTACTTTAAGATGTTTATCTTATAGTTATTCTTAAATCTTTATCAACATTTACATGTTTTTAAAATATGTCTACAGTGCCTCAACAGCAGCCTTCTCAGCCGGGAGATTCTTCATATACTTCTCCATGAACTTCTCAAAGCCCTCGACATCCTCTGCCATAGGATCCATCTTAACACCTTTGTTTCCGGCAAAAATCTCCTCATTCAGGAACTCGCCAAGGCTCTGGCCGTCCTTCTTCTTAGCAAGGAATGCAGCCAGAACAGCAATACCCCAGGCACCGCCCTCACCGGCTGTTTCCATAACCGATACAGGTGCATTCATAGCTGCTGCCGCAATTCTCTGTCCGACACCTTTTGTTTTGAAATAACCACCATGTCCGAATAATTCATCCACCTGGACACCCTCTTCCTTGAGCATCAGATCCATACCGGATTTTAAGGCTGCAAGTGCAGAATACAGATGCATTCTCATAGTATTCGCCAGTGTAAACTTACTCTCGGCATCACGTACAAACAACGGTGCACCGGCATCAAAACCGGTAACCGGCTCTCCGGAAAAGTAATTGTAGGAAATCATTCCGCCACAGTCCGGATCACCCTTTAATGCAACACTGTAAAGCTTTGTAAACAGATCATTCATATCAAAGGTTAAACCATACATTTCACCGAATTCCCTGAACAGGTTCACCCACGCATTAATATCAGAAGTACAGTTATTGCAGTGTACCATACCAACCAGTGCGCCATCCGGCGTAGTTACCAGATCGATCTGTGGATATACCTTGGAAAGCTCCTTTTCCAGAACTACCATGGCAAATATTGAGGTTCCTGCAGAGATATTACCGGTTCGTTTTGCAACGCTGTTCGTTGCGACCATACCGGTTCCTGCATCACCCTCCGGAGGACAGAGCGGAATGCCTGCCTGCAGATCCCCACTCGGATCAAGAAGGGCGGCTCCTTCTTCGGTCAGCACACCTGCTTCCTCTCCTGCTGCTAACACCTTCGGAAGAATATCACGGAGATTCCAACGATAATTCTGATCCGCAACCAGCTTATCAAACTTCTGAATCATCGCCTGATCATAATCCCCGGTGTGAATGTCAATCGGGAACATTCCCGATGCATCACCGACTCCAAGTACCTTTCTTCCGGTTAGTCTCCAATGAACATAGCCTGCCAGTGTTGTAAAGAAATCCACATAGGGAACATGTTCTTCTCCATTCAAAATTGCCTGATAGAGATGTGCAATGCTCCATCGCTGGGGAATGTTATAGTTAAATTCTGCAGTAAGCTTTGAAGCTGCTTCCTCTGTAATTGTATTTCTCCATGTACGGAACGGAACCAGAATAGTATCATTCTCATCAAACGCCAGATAACCATGCATCATCGCAGAGAATCCGATGGCATCGAAGTGCTTTAAGGTAACACCGTACTCCTTCTTCACATTCTCCTTAAGATCCTTGTAACAATCCTGTAAGCCATCCCAGATGTCTTTTAGAGAATAGGTCCAGACACCATCTTCATAACGGTTTTCCCAGCTGTGTCCACCGGATGCCAATACATTTCCTGACTTATCCACCAGAACGGCTTTAATTCTGGTAGAACCAAACTCAATACCTAAGTAACCCTTTCCTTCGATAATTAATTGTGCTGCGTCCATTGTAATACCTCCTTGTAATTTTGACACAAATGCCTGCTTCGCAGTCGCTTGTATCCTGCCTTTAACTTACTTAGACTCACATGCCCGTGCTTCGCACTCTCTGCCTGCCTTCGTCAGGCGCATGTTCGTTAAGTGGCACAGAAAAACAAATGCCTGCTTCGCAGTCGCTTGTTTTTCTTAGTGCCTACTTATAGAATACCTCGCCAAGCATCAGGTCACGTTTAAAGTCACGGATCTTTGTGTCCTTATCAATGTAGACCGCTTCAATACCCATGGCTGCGGCCCAGTCACCCATCTGTTCTGCCGTAAGATCATAGGTGAATGCCGTATGATGCGCTCCTCCTGCAAGGATCCATGCTTCTGCACCGGTGTACATATCCGGCTTCGGAGTCCAGAAGTTCGTTGCAACCGGAAGCTTGGGCATCGGCTTCTCTACTTTCTTACATTCTACATCATTTATAATCAAACGGAAACGATTTCCTAAATCAATTAATGAGGTTGCAATACCCGGGCCTTCCTTGGAGGTAAATACCAGTCTTGCCGGATCCTCACGGTCACCCATGCTTAACGGATTACACTTAATTCCGATCGGTCCATCTGCAATACTCGGACAGATCTCTAACATATGTGCTTCCAGAATTCCTTCCTTGCCCTTAACCAGATTATAGGTATAATCCTCCAGCATGGAGGTTCCCTTCGGATTCTTTAAATCTCCGGTCATGATCTTCATCAGACGCACCATGGCAGCAACCTTCCAGTCACCTTCTGCACCGAATCCATAGCCCTTTTCCATCAGACGCTGGATCGCAAGTCCCGGAAGCTGCTTCAAGGCACCAAGATCTCCGAAATGAGTCACGATGGCCTGATAGTTCTTTTCCTCTAAGAAACGTTCAAAGCCGATTTCAATCTGTGCCTGCACCGCTACATGCTTACGGAATTCCTTCTCGTCTCTGCCTTCCAGTAAAATCTCATACCTATCATAATACTCTTCTACCAGAGTATTTACATCTGCTTCAGACACCGCATCTACAGACTGGGCAATCTCATTAACCGGATAAGCATCCACTTCCCAACCGAACTTAATCTGTGCTTCTACCTTATCACCTTCGGTAACAGCAACGTTACGCATATTGTCTGCAACACGCATCACACGGATATGGCTGCTTTCTACAATGCCCACTGCGGTACGCATCCAGGATGCAATCTTTCCTGCTACAACAGGATCTGCCCAGTGTCCGACAACAACCTTTCTTTCGATCCGCATGCGGGTTACGATATGACCATACTCACGATCACCATGTGCAGACTGGTTTTCATTCATAAAATCCATATCTATAGAGTCGTAAGGAAGCTCTTCATTAAACTGGGTATGTAAATGAAGAAGCGGTTTACGATATTCCTGCAATCCGATAATCCAGGACTTTGCAGGAGAAAAGGTATGCATCCACGTAATCACACCGGCACAGGTTTCATCCATATTCGCTTCTTCAAAGGTCTTACGGATCAATGCGTTGGTAATAAGGGTCGGCTTCCATACCACTTCATAAGGTAAGATACCGGACTGGTTCAATCCCTCAACAATCTTGTGGGAATGCTCTGCCACCTTGGCCAGACATTCGTCTCCGTATAAATCCTGTGAACCTGTGCAAAACCAAAACTTGTACTCTTTTTTCTGTAACATAAAAAATAACCTCCTTTAAGTAGAATTTTCCGATTTTATCCACATTTTCGCTGTGAATAAACAATTTTATCCTCTGCTTAAAGGATACAACTTGTATTGTTCTTCTTACAAGTTGTTTATTTTAGCCACTCTGGCATTCTATGTGAACAGTAGCTGAAAGTTACTCACTTCCCGGTGTTCTGTGTTCGTCTCCATTCGACATTACTTCAGGCAATTTACCGGCCTGCGCTGCCAATTTCTTTTCCTGTGACTTTACACGTCGCTCCAATTTTTTGATATCCTCGGAAGGAGGAAGTTCTTCCGGCTTAATTCCTCGCTGACCAAGCATTTCGCGCACAGAAAGATTATTCTGTATGTGTTCACCAGTGATAGCACGTTCACCCTGTAAATCTTTTTCTTCTACATTATAGTTGGTGATTTCTGTTGCCAGATTCTTTGCTGCTATGGTTAATGTAGGAAGAAAATCAGCCAGTGAGCGATTATCTTTCACCCCCAGACGTGCTTTCATTTCCATCGTAGTGTGACCGCCAAACAGAGCCTGGTCGCCTTTGGAACGGATGCGACCAAAGCCGGCATCATCAACACCACGCTCATAAATATTTTGGGAAAGACGCTTTTCAGATTCACGCAGTCTTCCACGAGCTTCGGTACGCTCAATCAGCGCAATGCGTTCCTCAATCAGTTCCTGCTTTCGGGTCTGTACAGCGAAGTAGCTTTGCGCAAAAGCAATTTCTTCCTTTTTCGGATCTCCGTTCTGGGCAATCAAATAACAGGCATAACGAGTAAGCATGTAGTCCTTGACCGATCGCTGCGCACCTTTACCAGCAGTTATCATTTTCGTGACCTCACGAAAATGATCCGATATTTCTATTCCACTGGTTTCACAGGAATCCATTGCACGAGAGATTGCTTTATCAAAGTTTTCCCAACGCTCATAACCAAGTAAGGGCATCAATTCACGGGCATACCAAAACTCAATTTTAGCGGTCTTATCACTATGTATAACAAGATCAAACTGTTCTTTAATTTGACCGACTCTCTTTTTATCCATTCTTCCTCCGTATTATTAATATGTCATCTATGCCATGCTTAAGTATTTTGCAGATTTTTCTATAAGATCCCCCAAAACATAATTATATCTTTTCAACGTTCTCGTTATTTTCATATTATATCATAAAATCGTTAATTTTTCAACATATCAATAAATATCAAAGTTGATATATTTCGTGTTCTTCTGATTCATTTCCTATATGGCAGTCAAAACCACTTACTGCATATTTTCATGCTCCACAAGTAATTCCGGATTAACCTTCCGGATCAGATAGCTGCTTCCGTTAATGGTAATGGAAGAGGCAATATCCTCATTTGAGTACATTCCCTCATCGACATATGTATATTTAGAAGGCACCCTGCCCTGTTCCATCATCTGGATAATTTCCTCAATCCACGGACCATGCAGCGGATTGCATTCCGCAATACAGGAAATCTCACCATCTGCAACACAGCTTAATGCATCCACGTCCACACCATCAAAGGAAACCACCATGATTTCACCATTCCGGATATCCGTTCCGATCGTTCTTCCGGCTTCCTTAATGGCCTCAATGGCACCAAATGCTTCATTATCGTTTTCACAGTAAACCATATTTAATTCCGGATATTCTTCGAGAAAGGACTGCATAACTTCTTTCCCTTTAGCCTGGGTAAAATCACCGCTTTCCTCAGCAAGAATATTCCATCCGTATGCTTTCGCAGCCTGATATAATCCTCTTGTACGGCCAATCTGTGCGGTTGCACCGATGGTTCCCTGAATATTCACAATCCGGACCTCCTCCGGCGGGATTTCCCTTTTCAACGTAAACTGGTGAATCCATTCTGCCATCTTCCTGCCCTCAAGGCCAAAATCTGAGCCTACCCAGCAGGTGTACAGGGATTCATCCGGTACATTCACCCGGCGATCCATGATAATTACAGGAATTCCGGCATCTTTTGCCTCCTGCAGCACGGTATCCCACCCCGTTTCCGTAACGGGAGCCAGAACTATATAATCGACCTCCTGCTGAATAAACGTACGGATTGCCATAATCTGGTTTTCCTGCTTCTGCTGCCCATCTTCAACATACAGATGGTATCCTTTATCCTCTGTAAAAGTTTCTTTCATAGAAATTGTATTTGAACTTCGAAAGGCTGATTCTGCTCCGAGCTGGGAAAATCCGATCACAATCTGATCATTCCATTCTTCAAGAGCAGATATTTCCTCCTGTTTTTCTCTGTCTGAACATGACAAACTTTTACTGCAGCTAATCCCTAATAACAGAACACCTATAAAAAATACCATACCAAAAACACATTTTTTCATTTTGTCTACAACCTATTCGTGAAAAAATGATATAGATTTCTGCAACTCATACGCTATTACGTTCATTTTTTCACACCTTCTGTTTACATTTTGTATTTCTAAAATAATATCTGATATATTTTGATTTACATTTGCATTCTGACCGGCATTCTTCTTGCTGATCTCTGTAAGCGTCCGAATACCTGTTACAATCTTCTCTTTATGATCAGATAAAAGAATCGTCTTTTCTGCAATACCCTCAATCTCCGATACGGAACGATCAAGATCCATACTATGTTCTGCATATTTCTGCTGTGTATCCATAACGGTCTGCTGTTCCTTTACAATCAATCCGGAAACCTGATCTGCAAGCCGCACAGATTCCAGAGATTTTTCTGTAATCGTTTTGGCCAGATTTTTAATCATTTCCGCACCCTGGGCACTTTGATCCGAAAGATTGCCGATTTCTTCTGCAACAACACCGAATCCTCTTCCTGCTTCACCGGCTCTGGCGGCTTCAATTGAAGCATTAATGCTCAGAAGTTTTGTCTGTTCCGTAATAGAAAGAATCAGTTCAACTGCTTTATCAATCTCCCTGATCGATAAATTCGTCTGTCGAATTTGCTCTGCAATATCTCCAACCGCCTTCACAGATTGTTTGCTGCCTTCATATATTTCATTCATACTATCCGTTGCCTTGCGGTTAGTCTGAATCATACTCCGTGAATTGCTTTGTAATCGAATAACGCGGTCCGATATTTCAGCTACACCTTCCTCAATTTCTATGATCTGCTCCTCAATCCTTTGAATATTTTTATCCAGAAGAAGAGTAGAATCCGATAAATCATTCATGGAAACTGAGATTTTATCTGCCTTATGATTACTATTTTCACTTAATTCGGTTACATTTGCAATATCATTTACTAAAGAATTTGACAGCTCTTTAACACTGCTGATAATGGTTACCAGTTTTTCCTGCATATTCTGTGTAGAAGTTAACAGTTCATTCATTTCACGTATGCCACTTTTTGCTTCATTCTCCTGTCTCAAAATACCTCTGGAGAGAGCATCAACATTTTTCCCGGCACGCTTCAAGGCACTGGTAAGATAGCGGCTGAAAATCAAAATTAACGTGGCAAACAAAATACCAAGCATCAGTGCCGTAAGCAGGTATTTATAAATCATATTTCTGGAGGCTTCCGTAATATCGTTTTGTAATTCACCCGCAAATGCCATTCCCACAAGCTCTTCGCCAGTAATAATGGGCATAAAATATCCATAATATACCTGATGATCTATTAAAACACTCTGATCATAAAATCCTTGTAGCAAAATCTCGCGATCGGCCTCAAAATCCTTACCAATAGGGATCTCACGAATTCGATAATCATTTTCATTCTTAACAGAAGTAACACAGGGAACATCTTCAAAGATGATCGCCATTTCAATTCCCTGTTCCTTAAGACTGTCAATATAATCATTGAAATTACTTGCATTCATAACTGTAATTTCATTTTCCCTGCAATGATTTGCCAAATTCGATGCAGCAATATATAACGTATTTTCGACATTTTTTTCCAGATAGTTTTTCGTCATATAAACAGACATCAGACTTGTAATCAAAATTGCAATCAGCAACGGTATTAATGAAATCAATATTAAAAAACTGAACATTTTTAATTTATGATTCTGTTCCTTTATTATCCCTTTCTTCTTTTCTGACATATAAATCTTCCCCCCTTTGATCATTTTGACTCATGCATAACTATTATAAATATTATAAAATAAAAGGAGTCTCCTGTAAATATTTGCAAGAAGACTCCTTTCCATCCCTGTTTTTGTAATCCGTAACCTATCCTGATATAAGCATCCCGTCATTCTCTGTATCTGTTGGGCATACGAATGTTTCTATCCCTTAGACAGCTTCTTCTTTCTGGACATTACAATACTCTGTACCACAAGGAACAGGCAGAGCATTGCGGCGATCGTAATTCCTGTCCACCATGCCTGATCCAGTCCGGCGGAGGATACGATGTTTTGAATGGTACTTAATGACAATACTCCAAAGAAGGTTCCGATAATATTACCGACACCACCTGTCAGCATCGTTCCGCCAATGATAGAGGAAGCAATCGCATTCATTTCCATTCCACTTGCATGAGATGCAGAGCCGGAACCGACATGCATAAAGTAAACAAATCCTCCGATACCGGCTAACACACTGCAGATCAGATAGGCAAAAAATTTTGTACGCTTCACGTTAATACCGAGCATCAGGGCACTCTGGCTGTTACCGCCGACTGCATAGAATTTACGTCCGAACTTCGTGAAACGAAGAACACAGAACAGAAGAATTACAACAAGCAGTGCAACCACCACTCCGATTTCAATATATGCGTTTACGTAATTTCCGAGCTTATTAACCGATCCCATTCCGGGTATTGTGATTCTGGTATCCTTTAAGGCCACAAACTGTTCATTGGCTACGTTAAAGGGATTCGTGTTCACGATAGTTGTCATTCCCCTGGCAAAGAACATCCCCGCCAGTGAAACAATGAATGGCTGGATATCCAGATAGGCAACAAGATAACCCTGAACCAGACCAAAGCCAAGGCCGATTAATAAGGAAATACCAATAGCTCCAAAGATATTACCACCATGATAATCCAGATATACCGCGCAGCACATACTTACAAGGGCTACCACACCACCTACCGAAATATCAATTCCACCGGTAATCATCACAAGGCTCATGCCACAGGAAATAATAATCAGGGCAGCATTTGCATTTAAAATATTAAAGAAGGTCTGCGGCTTTAAAAAGCCTTTTCCCTGAAAAAGAATTGCACCGATATACATTGCAAAGAAAACAACAACAGTAATCAACAGCAGCAGACTGGTGTCTGTTAATTTCATTTTCCTTTTTGCCTTCATATTACTGTACCTCCTTCTTCAGTGTTCCTGCTTTCATCCGCTTAAAGAACTCTCCCATTTTTTCCCGTACTACAGGTGCACTGAATACCACGAGCAGAATAACAACAACTGCCTTATATGCAGGGAGAGCATCTGACTGGACATTGAATTTATACAAGGTCGTTGTCAGGAACTGAATAACAAAAGCACCAAGTATGGATGCTGTCATATTGAACTTACCACCACCTAATGCATTCCCTCCAAGTGCTACGGCGAGAATAGCATCCATTTCAATATCCTTCGCAATTACCGAATAGTTAATGGAAGATAAACGGCTGACCTTGATGAGTCCTGCTACTGCCACGCAAAGTCCGAGAATTACAAAGGTCAGGAACTTGATAAATGCCGGATTTAAACCATTCAGTCTGGAAGAGCTTTCGTTAATACCGACTGCCTGCGTATACAGTCCAAGATTCGTAAACTTCAAAACCAATACGGTCACGAGGATACACGCTGCCGCAATGAAAACCGGTGTAGGAATCGGAATTCCGGGGATGAAACCTCCAAATACTGCAAAGGACGGATCATTGACAATCGGAAGCTCGTTGTTATTGATCCAGGCTGCAATGGAACGCCCTGCCGTATACAGAATCAGAGTCGCTACCATAGGCTGAATTTTAAAATATGCAACCAGCGCTCCGTTAAATGCTCCAAAAAGCATTGCTACCACACAGCTTATAAGGAACGCTACAATAATCGGTGCCTGTAAGGTATCCGGTCTTGAATTGGTTCCACAAAGTACCCGGAGGATTACGCTGCCGCTGATTGCGATGGCTGCGCCCACGCTGATATCCTGCCCACCGGAAGCTGCCGTAACAAGCGTCATACCGATAGCAAGGATCGCAAGCTCTGAACCATAATCCAGAATGGTGATCAGGTATCCGGACAATACCGGATTTCCCGCACTGTTATAACCCAACGTAATTTTATAGAACGAAGGATCTGCAATTAAATTGAAAACAGCCAAAATCAATAATGCAGCTATGGGAATAAAGATCTGTCTGCGAAATATTTTCTGTATCATTCCATATCACCTCCGGCTATTGTACTCATAATCTTTGCCTGCGTTAAATCCTTTCCTGTAAGCTCACCAACCACCTTGCGGTCACGCATAACGATGAGTCTTGAACAGGTACGAAGCATTTCATCGGTTTCGGAAGAAATAAAGGTTACGCTCATTCCCTCTGATGCCAGATCCAGTACCAGCTTCTGTATATCAATCTTTGTTCCGACATCAATACCTCTTGTCGGCTCATCCAGAATCAGATATTCCGGATGTGTGAATAACCATCTTGCAAGGATCACCTTCTGCTGGTTACCACCGGAAAGGGATTTAATCGGGGTATCTGCAGATGCTGTTTTAATATCCAGAAGCTTAATGTATTCCTCTGCAATTTTATTTGCCTCTGCCTTTGAGAAGGGTTTAAAGAATCCCCGTAATACCTGCTGTGCCAGAATAATATTTTCACGGACAGAAAGGTCACCTACGATTCCATCCACCTTACGGTCTTCCGGAAGATAAGCAATTCCATGACGCATCGCATCAATCGGTCTGGTAATCTTTACCTTCTTACCTTTCATCTTCACCGTTCCGCCTGATACATGATCTGCACCAAATATGGCACGGACACATTCGCTTCGTCCGGAGCCCAGAAGTCCGGTAAATCCATTCACCTCACCCTTCTTTATATAAAAATCAAACGGCTTGATTCCTGCATTACTTACCAGCTGCTCTGCTTCCAAAACATTCTCAGACGCATCGGTTCCATGGTACACCTTATCGTCATCACGGATGGATGACATATCATCCAGCTCTTTTCCAAGCATCTTTGCAACAAGCTGGACTCTCGGAAGATCCTTAATTTCATACTGTCCAACCAGCTTGCCGTCGCGGAGAACCGTAATCTTATCACATACCTCATATACCTGATCGAGGAAATGTGTTACAAAGATAATTCCAACGCCTCTTGCCTTCAGATCACGCATTAACTTAAACAGCTTTTCAACCTCCTGCTCATCCAAAGAGGAGGTCGGCTCATCCAGAATCAGAACCTTGCAGTCCATATCTACTGCACGTGCAATAGCTACCATCTGCTGGACAGCAATCGAGCAGTTTGCCAGCTGCTCCGATGCATCCGTCGGAATATCCAGAGACTTTAATATACGGTTTGCGCCTTCATTCATGGATTTCCAGTTCTGCATGAAGCCCTTCGTTCTTCCAATATACATATTCTCTGCTACAGAAAGATTCGGACACAGAGTAATTTCCTGATATACTGTACTGATTCCAAGCTCCTGTGCATCCTGGGGTGATTTGATACTGACCGGCTTGTCATGGCCTTTCAGATAGATATTTCCCTCTTCTTTTCCATAAACTCCGGTTAATACCTTAATTAATGTAGATTTTCCGGCACCGTTTTCACCCATCAATGCATGAATTTCACCCTCACAAAGTGAAAAATCAACTCCCTGCAGGGCACGTACTCCGGGAAAGCTTTTATGTATATTTTCCATTTGTAAAACAATATGTTCTTTCACTGCAGCCGTCACTCTCCTTGCCTTTATAATAAGCGCGGAGCAGCTTTGAATGTCTCCTTCCTGCACCGCGCTTATTCATCTGTAACTATTCAATCGCTTTACCGTTATCTTAACAATTACATTAATCCTGAATAGTTACCCTGATTTTATAATTCTGATCTGTCAAAAATGTCAGACCTTCCCTATATTTCCTTAAATACCGTATTTATCAACATCTTCCTGGGTAATAGAAGCTGCATCAAAGCCCTTTTCTTCCATGATGATGGTCTTCTCGGAAATGGTTCCGCCGCTTTCCAGTGTCTTGATGATGTCATCGATGTAAGATGCCTGGAAAGGATTGCACTGTCCATCATAGTTCCAGTTCTGATTTAATAATTCTTCCAATGCCCACTTGTTGCAGTCAAAGCCCATAACAATAACGTCCTTGCCAACACCGTGGGAAATATTTGCTTTATCAAGTGCTGCTACAGCTCCCTTAGCCATATCATCATTTTCTGCATAAATTACATTGAAGGATTCGCCGGAATCAATAACAGACTGTACGATCTGCTGTGCTTTTTCTGCATTCCACTCTGCAGTCTGCTGTGTTACCAGTGTCCAGCCATCAGAAGCAACTGCTTCATCCAATGCACCGGAACGTCCCTGCTGTGCTGCAGAACCCATAACGCCCTGAAGATGAATGATCTTATATTCGCTGAGTCCCTGTCCTTTTAACCAGTCAACTGCAGTCTGGCCTTCCTTTGCCATATCAGATACGATGGATGCTTCATAAAGACTTGCATCTGCATCGATGGTACGGTCAAATAAGATTACGCGGATACCTGCATCCTGTGCATCCTTTAATACGGAATCCCAGCCGGCAGTATCTGCTGCGGAAAGAAGAAGATAATCCACACCGTCCTGAATGAACTTCTGTGCTGCAGTAATCTGCTCATCATTCTTTAAGCTGTATGCGAAGGATGCTTCATAGCCGTTTTCTGCTGTAAACATTGCCTTCAGGTCCTTGTCATTTGCGGTACGATATCCGGATTCATTCGGGTCATTATTAATGATACCAACCTTGATTAACTCACCTGATGCAGAAGTATCTGCTGCTGTGTCTGTAGAAGCAGATGCGCTGTCTGATGTACTTTCTGTGTCTGTCGATGCCGTAGATGAAGCCGGTGCGGAACCGGATCCGCATGCGGTTAATCCAATTACCATTGCTGCTGCCATTGCCAATGCCATAAGTTTTCTCTTCATATGTTATAACCTCCCATTAATGAAAAATAGTCTCATCAAAGACTGATCTCTTTGATAAGACTATCATAACTTTTCCGGCTGAAAATACCATGAAGATCCCTATGGCAAAAGTTAAATTTTATCCTCAAAAACTACTATAAGTTGATTTTTTTACGAATCCGGTTGAATTTCTTCTGCCGGACTGGTCAAACCACTGTCTGTATCCGGCAGAAAAATCTTCACTGTAGTTCCTTCCTGATAGGTACTTGAAATCCTGAGACCATATTCTTCTCCACAGTTTAAGCGGATCCGTTCGTTTACATTATATAATCCGTATACCTTACTTTCCACGAACTGCTTATGAACCAATGCATTCCTTACCTGCTCCAAACGTTCCGGCTGCATACCGATTCCATTGTCCTGCACCTCCAGGATAAAAAAGGAACCCTCCCGGTATCCTCTTACCGTGATCTTCCCCCTGCCACGTTTATTCTTAATGCCATGATAAAGTGCATTTTCCACAAGAGGCTGCACGGTGATCTTGGGAATTGTATTCTGATGAAACTCCTCCGGAACATTAATTTCATATTCCAGGATATCCTGATACCGCATCTGCTGGATCTCCAGATAGCTGCGGACATGCTGGATTTCTTCTTTGATCGAAATAATATCCTTTCCCTGATTCAAAGAGGTCCGGAAAAAGTCCGACAGACTCTCCACCATATGGACAACCTGCTTCTGCTCATCACTTTCTGCCAGCCAGATAATGGTATCCAGTGTATTATACAGAAAATGCGGATTAATCTGTGCCTGAAGAAGCTCAAATTCTGCCTTCCGGATACGGATCTGCTCCTTCTTTACCTGTTCAAGAAGCTCGTTAATTTTGTCAATCATCGTATTTAAGGATTCGCTTAACTGTTTTGCTTCCACACCTGTATTAACATGGGATCTTACCTGCAGATTTCCCTTCGATACCTGCTGTGTCACCTCCACAAGCTCCGTAATCGGTCTTGAAATACTCAAAGGAATATAATGGGAAATAAACACAATCAACAGCAAAACCGCAACAAAGGCAATGACGGAAATTTCAATCATGGAAACGAAAAAGCTCTGGTATTCCGCATGGGATTCCTGAATACCCTTTGTTTCATAATAAATATACTGAAAAATCGTTTCGCGTACGAGTGTCGTTACAATCTGAACATCGTTTTCCCAGATTTCCATATTGTCCTCATAACGGTTTCCTACCCGGATATTCTGTTCAATACGATCCACATAGGTATCGAGATTATTCAGATACTTCTTAATACTCTTTAATCTGGTAAGGTTGTCTCTGGAATCCGTAATCTGCTCCAATCCGGTAATGATCCGGTTCGCATTGGTAAGCATGTCCCGGAGTTCTGATTCTTCTACTGTTTTGTTTCCTACAATCAGAAGATAGGTCTCATAGTCAAAATCCTTTTTAAAATCAAGCGTAAACTCACTGGCTGCTACGGTAGAGTTAATCATATCCTCATACCGATAGTTCGCTGCCCAGAGATTATAAAAGCAAAAGATCAGAAACAAAAAAATAGGAATCAAGATCACCAGATAAGAATATCGTATTTTACTTGTCAGGGAAGAACGGTCGTAAAAATCCTTCACTGTATTTTTCAATTTCTTATTCATGCTTTTCCTTCCCGGTATTGTGTCGGTGTCATTCCCTGAGTTTTACGGAACAGGGCTGAGAAATAATGCGGATCCTTATATCCGACCTCCAGCCCGATCTCGCTGCTCTTTTTCCCGGTGCACCGAAGAAGCTCTTTGGCCTTATTCATACGAAAATCCGTCAGATATTTAATAAACGGCTGTCCTGTCTGCTGACTGAAAATCGTACTGAAATGATTGGGTGAAAAGTTCACATGTGCAGCAAGCTGATTTAAGGTAAGATCTTCTTCCACATAATGCTCTTCAATATACGCCTTCACATCGTCCATCAGATCCTTATATTTATTTCCGGATACCTGATCCCGTTCATCAATTGCCTTCCGGATAATCCGGACAATATACTCCTTGGAATACTCAATACTGGACAAAGCATCCGAAGCAACATCCATTGGTTCTACTTCTTCTCTGGACAGACCAATGCTTTCCACAAATTCAGCAACACAAAAATAGGCATCCATCACAATGTACTGCCGGAAGATTCTGGACTTCACAGCGCTGTGGTCCAGCTTTTCAAACATCTCATCGATAAAGTAAGGAACCTCTTCCTTATGCCCGACCTTCATAAACTCCTGCAGCCTGCTTTTTTCAAACTGCTTATAATCCAGCTCCTGGATATTAAGGTTATCTTTCTCCGATTCACGGTCCATACTCTGTTTAAAGTAACGTTCCCGGATCCGTTCCTTCTGCTTCCGCTCTTCAATGGATGCCGCTACCAGATCAATTTCCTTAATCAGGGCATCTCCGCTGATCGGCTTCAGAAGATACTGGGCTACACCGATTTTAATTCCTTCTTTGGCATACTCAAATTCTTCATATCCGCTTAAAATAATAATTTCTGTCTCCGGAAATTCCTTTTTAATCAGCCTGCTCAAGGCCAGTCCGTCCATAAAGGGCATCCGGATATCGGTAATCACAATATCCGGCCGTATTTCCTGAATCATCGGAAAAGCAAGCTCTCCATCTCCCGCTTCTCCGCAGAATTCATATCCATGTGCCTGCCAGTCAATATTCTTCTTGATTCCCTCACGGATGACATACTCATCCTCTACCAGAAAAACCTTAATCATAATTCTCCCCCTCTATATATTGCCATACCCGGTTCTGCTCCCATAATTCCCGTTGTTTTGCTGTGAACCAAGACGCCATTCCTTCGGTGAACAGCCGCAGTATTTTTTGAAACAGCGGCTGAAATGCGACAGATTGGAAAAGCCGCAAAGCTCAGCAGTCTGACTAATGGAAAGTGCCTGGTTTGTAAGAAGGTTTTTTGCCTTATCGAGGCGCACCTCAATCAGATCATTATGCGGTGTGCTGCTGAAAAACTTTTTATAATAGGAATAAAACTGACTTTTTTCCATATTGGCCCTCTCGCAAAGCTTTTCCATGGTCCATTCCTTTTCATAGTGGCTCAGCATGGCAAGGCGCAGCTCCTGAAACTCACGGTATAATCCCTCCGGCTCTGCGGCTGCTTTCCGATGCAGCAACATACCACGTGATGCTGTGATCAGCATCTGACGGACCAGTGTCTCCTCATATTCCGCCGCATAAGGATCTTTTGTAATATATTCCCGCTGCAGACAACGGATATATTCATCAATTTCTTCCGTATTCTGCGGATAAAAAATCATGTTCGGCACAATTCCGTACCTCGCTCCCAGATCCTCATTACACCAGAAATGCACGTAGCTGTTGCGGAATTTCTGTACCGCCTGATAATGCTGCTCATGACCGGGTGTGTAAAAAATACAGGCATTTTCCTGTGTGATGGAAAACTGCTTTCCCACATACACCCGCATCGGTGTTTTAAATAGCAGAAACAGATAGTCTCCACTACCCTCCGGACGGTAAATAATATCGTAATCTGCATTGGATCTGTTATATTCACAAATATGAATCGAAAAATCCATCCTCTTCTCCTTTTTTCCCATTCTATCGCAAGGCCGGAAGAAAAGTCAATTTTATCGGACAAAAATCTCTAGGTTTTTTTCTCCTTTCTACTACAATCAAAACCATAAGAAAACATTATCTGAAAGGAGAATTTTAACATATGAAAAAAGCAGAGATTATCATTGACAAATACTTTCTGACCGGAAAAGTTGACAAACGAATCTTCGGTTCCTTTATCGAACACCTCGGCCGTGCCGTTTATGAAGGAATTTATCAGGAGGGAAGCGCACTTTCCGATGAGCAGGGCTTGCGCAAGGATACGCTGGCTCTTGTCAGAGAGCTTCAGGTACCGATCGTCCGTTATCCGGGTGGAAATTTTGTTTCCGGTTATCACTGGGAAGACAGTGTAGGCCCGAAAGACAAACGGCCTGCAAAACCGGAGCTTGCCTGGGGCGTTATTGAGACAAACGAGTTTGGCCTGAACGAATTTGCTGACTGGTCCAAAAAAGCCGGCAGCGATATCATGATGGCTGTCAACCTCGGAACCCGTGGACCGGAGGACGCTAAAAATGTTCTGGAATACTGTAATTTCAAAGAGGGCACCTACTACAGTGATCTGAGAAAGTCCCACGGCTATAAAGAACCTCATAACATTAAGCTCTGGTGCCTTGGTAATGAGATGGACGGACCATGGCAGATGGGGCACAAGACCGCTTCCGAATACGGCCGTATTGCCGCAGAGACTTCCCGTCTGATGAAATTTATGGATCCGACCATCGAGACTGTTGCCTGTGGAAGCTCCGGTCTTACCATGCCGACCTTCGGCTCCTGGGAATATACGATTTTGGACGAATGCTATGACGAGGTGGATTATCTCTCCCTGCATCAGTATTATGGAAATGCTGCTGACGACACGGTTGATTTTCTGGCAAGCTCCAAGGGTATGGATGACTTCATTTCAGGTGTCGTTGCTATCTGTGATGCGGTCAAAGCTAAAAAACATGGTAAGAAGCAGATCAACCTTTCCTTCGATGAGTGGAATGTATGGTATCACAGCAATGAGCAGGATAAGAAGCTTGAAAAATGGGTTCGTGCACCACATCAGCTGGAAGATGTCTACAACTTTGAGGATGCACTGCTTGTCGGAAGCTTACTGATCACACTCCTGCGCCACGCTGACCGTGTTAAAATTGCATGTCTGGCACAGCTTGTCAATGTCATCGCCCCGATCATGACATCCGACACCGGCGCATGGCGTCAGACCATCTTTTATCCATATATGCACGCAAGTGTATACGGCCGTGGAACCGTGTTAAACACACAGGTTCTGACTCCCGTTTATGAAAGTAAAACCTATGGCGATGCCCCATACCTTGACTCTGTCTGCATCTGGGATGAAGAGCATAACACACTGACCATTTTTGCGGTTAACAAGAGCCTGGATGAGGATATGGAGGTTTCCTGTGATCTGCGTCAGTTCGAGGGATACCGTCTGGCCGAGCATATTGTACTGACCAACGACGATATGAAAGCAGTCAACACTGAAGCGGATCCGGATCACGTTGCCCCGATGCATTCCGATGCTACGAAGCTTGAGAACGGCAAAATGCATACCGTTCTTGGAAAGCACAGCTGGAATGTAATCCGTCTTACCAGATAAATCAGAAGCACAAAGCATGTCCTGAAAAAGATACCATTCTGATTCAGGACATGCTTTTTTCTATTGGATCCCTCACGATACAGGAATTTCCGATAACCAGCTCCGGTGCAATCAGAATATCTGTGCAGACCGGCTCTTTCATCTTTTCTTTTGACGGATCCTCAGGCAGCCTGTTTCTGTGCTCCTCACAATGAATCAGCTTAAGCAGCAGCTCTGCTGCCATTTCTCCCAGCTTTTCCTGAGGATGAACAATAGTCGTCAACTGCAGTCCCCCATTGTTCGCTATGTAGGAATTGTCATATCCGGTTACGGATACATCGGAAGGAACCTTTTTCCCGGCAGCAGTAAGACCCTGAATCACCTTCATGGCAATCTGGTCATTATAACAGACAACCCCATCCATCGGAACTCCGCTTTCTGCCATCTGCTTAATGGCCTCATACGGATGAATGGCACGATCCTCCGTATAAAACCAGATCACGTGATCCGGTTCATAGGGAATTCCTGCTTCCTGCAGTGCCTTCACATATCCCTTATGACGGTTCTGTCCCTGGATATCATCTGACTTAAACACACCAATAATCGATTTATGTCCTGTATCGATCAGATACTTCGTAATGAGATAACCACCCATCGCATCGTCCATAAGCACCCTTGGTTTCTCCTTCATCGTTGCAAAGCAGCCCTGAATAAACACATAGGGAATTCCGTACTCTTCCAGCTTTTCATACAGGTGGGTGTGCTTACAATAAATCTGACTTTTGCTCGGCTCGATAATAATTCCGTCAATGTCCTTCTGAAGAAGCTCTTCTAAGCATCTTGCCTCCTGACTTCTGGAATTCCTTGTATTTTTCAGAATGATGCTGTAGCCCTGCTCCGTCAGTACCTTATCGATTCCTCCGATTACACGCGGGAAAATATAATCTGACAGATACGTGGTAACTACGGCAATATTATGGGAATGTCCCGTATGTAAGACCCGCTCGGAACAGAAGGTTCCTCTCCCATGCTCCGCGTAAATATAGCCTTCATTCTGAAGCACCGAAAGAGCCTTGCGCACCGTCTGTCTGCTGACCTGATACTGAGCCGATAATTCATTTTCCGAAGGAAGCCTGTCCCCAGCCTGGATTTCCCCAGACATCATCTTCTCCCTTAAATCTTCCATTAACTTCGAATATTTCAACTGCTTTTGCTCCATGATCCCCTTACTCCAATTACCAGTATAGTTTCATGCTTTTCTCTATTTCAGATTTTCAAAACTGTTCTGCATTTCATAGTAATACTACGAAAATTTATTCAGCAAATAAATTCTCCGCTGTAATAATTGACTGGATCTCTCCTGAATAAGCATTTTCACTGACCCCATATGTTGTGATTAATGTTGAATAACTTAATTTCATATTCACTTTTGGAAATTTTATACTATTATAATAATGCATCTCTTACATGAATTCAATTTTTTTACAAATCAGCACATCTTTATCTAATCTTAATATGCCGCAAATATTTCTTATCTGCTCTTAAAATTTCCGGCTGTATAATGTATAATAAAACCACTTAGCTATCATAGTAGATAAGGAGCTGACTTTATGCCGGAAGAAATCATTCACCAAAAGCACCGCCTTTCGTCTTTCCAAATTATCATATCAGGTTTTGTCGGAGTCATTTTGCTGGGAGCATTGCTGCTGATGCTACCGGTCTCCACAACAGAGAGATGCATAACTCCATTCAACGAAACGCTGTTTACTGCGACCTCTGCCGTCTGCGTCACCGGACTTGTGGTGCAGGATACCGGAAGCTATTGGTCAGGCTTCGGCCAGGCTGTCATTCTTGCACTGATACAGATCGGAGGACTTGGCGTTGTAACAGTTGCAGCATCGTTCGCATTGCTGTCCGGACGAAAAATCTCTCTGATGCAGCGCAGCACCATGCAGGACGCAATTTCCGCTCCAAAGGTTGGCGGAGTTGTCCGGCTGACGCAGTTTATCCTTCGAGGTACATTTTTAATTGAGCTGCTTGGTGCAGCAGCCATGCTTCCGGTATTCTGCCGGGACTATGGATGGCGGGGTATCTGGATGGCAGTGTTTCATTCCATATCTGCATTTTGTAATGCCGGGTTTGACATTCTTGGAACAGAAAACAATCTCTATCCTTCCCTCACCGGTTATACAGGCAGTCCGATCATCAATATCACAATTATGCTACTGATCGTGATCGGCGGCATTGGTTTTCTGACCTGGGATGATATCTGCGAACACAAGTGGCATTTTCATCGCTATCGGGTACAGAGCAAGGTAATCCTTGTCATAACGGGCTTCCTTATTGTTGTGCCTGCTGCATTTTTCTTTTTTGTGGACTTTTCTGCGCTTCCAACAGGAACGCAGCTTCTGGTATCCTTCTTCCAGTCTGTCACTACAAGGACGGCGGGCTTTAACACAGTAGCTCTATCTGCAATGTCAGGTGCATCGAAGGGCATAATGATTCTTCTGATGCTTATTGGCGGCGCTCCCGGTTCTACCGCAGGCGGAATGAAGACAACAACGCTGGGGGTTCTGCTTGCCAATGCTGTCGCAACCTTTCGTCAACGCGATAATGCCCAGTTTTTCAAACGCAGGATTGATTGCAATACTGTCAAAACCGCTTCGACCATTCTGACAATGTATCTTACGCTGTTCTTTGGAGGAGGCATTTTTATCAGTGTATATGAGCATCTTCCGTTATCCGACTGCCTCTATGAAACATCATCAGCAGTCGGAACGGTCGGGCTGACGTTAGGGATTACACCACAGCTGCATATTCCTTCACAAATAGTACTGATCATACTCATGTATCTTGGCAGAGTCGGCGGTCTAACACTTATTTACGCCACGCTCTCCGGCAAAAAGGCGGGAAATGCAAAACTGCCCCAGGAAAAAATTACAGTCGGATAAATAAGGAGGATTTTATTTTATGAAAAATATTCTACTAATCGGAGCAGGCCGCTTCGGACGACATATAGCCATACAGCTTTCCCAACTGGGTCATCAGGTTATGGCAGTCGATACAAGTGAAGACCGGATTAATGATGTATTGCCATTTGTCACCAATGCACAGATTGGCGATAGTACAAATGCGGACTTTCTTCGTTCTCTTGGTATCGGAAATTATGACGTTTGCATTGTAACCATTGGAGGAAGCTTTCAGAACTCGCTTGAAACAACATCACTGCTGAAGGAGCTTGGAGCAAAATGTGTAGTGTCACGCGCCGAACGGGATGTACAGGAAAAGTTTCTGCTTCGAAACGGAGCCGACCACGTGGTCTACCCGGAAAAGCAGGTTGCAAAGTGGGCTGCTATCCGGTACACTGCTGACCATATTTTCGATTATATAGAAATTGACGAACAGCATGCTATTTTTGAAGTAGGAGTGCCGGAAGGCTGGATTGGTAAAAGTATTGGTGATCTGGATATCCGCAGAAAGTTTGGAATCAGTATTCTCGGCATCAAACACGCAGGAAAAACGGACGTTTCCGTCACGCCTGATACAATATTATCCGGAGATGGTTCCATTCTGGTACTGGGCGAATACAAGGCACTGCAAAAATGCTTCCGGATCTGAACTGTAACGTAAGATGGAAAATCAAGACCGAATTCAATCCTGTCAGATAGAAACCATCATATATTGATGCTATAATAATATTAATAGTTATTAATATTAAAGGCGGTGAGGATGTGCAGAATATAGTAAACAAAACAGAAAGAGAACATATTCTGGTGTGTTTATCTCCTTCTCCATCCAATGAACGTATTGTGCGAATGGCTGGTAACATGGCACAGGCGTTTTGTGGAAGTTTTACGGCACTTTATGTGCAGACACCCGGATACGCTTCCATGAATGCAGAAGATACTGTTCGATTGCAGGCTCATATGTATCTTGCAAAGCAGCTCGGCGCAGAGATCGTCACAACACATGGGGAAGATGTACCTACACAAATTGCAGAATATGCACGGCTCTCCGATGTAACCAAAATTGTAATCGGACGAAGCGGCATACAACGGCGGCATTTCTGGAGTGAGCCAGCACTGACGGAGCGGCTCATCACACTGGCGCCGGAGGTTGACATTCATATCATTCCGGATGCTGAAGTCTACAAAAGCTATCGCGGAAAGCGACTTTCCACCATTCGTCCTATACTCCCGACCGCCCGGGAGCTTCTCCTGACACTTGGTATTCTGGCAGCTGCAACGATCATCGGATGGCTGTTTTTGAAACTTGACCTTGCAAGTGCTAACATCATCATGGTTTACCTGCTGGGCGTGCTTCTGACTTCTTCTTTTACGAATGGATATACCTGTGGTATACTGTGCGCCTTTTTGAGTGTCGTTCTGTTCAATTTTTTTTTAACAGAACCACGTTTGTCTTTGGGTGCATATGGAAGCAAATATCCCATAACCTTTGCCGTTATGTTTGCAGCAGCGCTTTTGACCGGCACACTTGCCACAAAGCTCAAAGCCCATGCACTATTATCTGCACGGGACGCCTATCGTACAAAGCTTCTTTTTGATATGAACAGAAAGCTCCAAAAGGCAGAAGCACCGGAGGAGGTTTATCAGATGACCGCAATGCAGATACAAAAACTCCTGCAACGGGACATTCTGGTTTATCCTGTGCAGGGTGATGCACTCTCCACAGGTATTCTTTATCCGACAGATGGAAGCTGTCCACATCCTGCTCCGGCTGATGATCAGGAACAGGATGTAATTCACTGGGTCTGGCAAAACCGGAAGCGCGCCGGAGCAACGACTGAAACATTTCCAAAGGCAAAACGACTGTATCTTGCTATCCGTACCGGGCAGCAGGCTTACGGTGTTGTCGGGATTCCGATGGAGAAAAAAACACAGCCGGATGCATTTACATCCAGTATTCTGTTTTCCATCCTCGGAGAGTGTGCCCTGACGTTAGAAAGCCTGCGTAATGCCAGAGAAAAGGAAGAAACTGCCGTCCTTGCAAAGAACGAGCAGCTTCGTGCCAATCTCCTGCGTTCCATTTCTCACGATCTGCGAACTCCTCTGACCTCCATTTCCGGCAACGCCGATACATTACTGCACAGCTATGCCGCATTGGATGAGCAAACGCGGAAACAGATATTTACGGATATTTATGATGATGCACAATGGCTGATTGGACTTGTTGAGAACTTGCTTTCCATTACGAAAATTGCGGACGGCAGCGTAAAACTGCACCTTTCTGATCAGGTCGTAGACGACATTGTATCGGAAGCACTCCGGCATATCGATCGAAGATCAGCAGAACATCACATTATGGCGGATTGCGGAGATACACCACTGTTGGTACGGGTGGACGCAGGACTCATCATGCAGGTTATTATCAATCTGGTAAACAATGCCATTAAATATACCCCTGCGGACTCTGTCATTCGGATCACGGCAATACATCAGGAAAATATGGCTGAGATCCGTGTCATCGACAACGGCTCAGGTATCCCTGATGAGATAAAAAAACACGTTTTTGAAATGTTTTTTACCGGGAGCAATCTGATTGGTGACAGCCGCCGCAGTCTTGGGCTTGGACTTACCCTTTGTCAGACCATTATTTATGCACATCATGGCGAACTGACACTGAAAGACAATACTCCGCATGGCTGCATTTTTTCCTTTACAATACCACTTAGTGAGGTGAACCTGAATGAATAAACCACTTGTCCTTGTTGTAGAAGATGATACTCCGGTACGCAATCTGATCACAACGACGTTAAAAACCCATGAATACAGGTATCTTTCAACACAAAACGGTACGAGTGCTGTGATGGAGACGTTGTCACACAACCCGGATATTGTGCTGCTTGATCTGGGACTTCCTGATATGGACGGCGTGGAAATTATTCGAAAAATCCGGTCGTGGTCAAATATGCCGATTATTGTCATCAGCGCCCGAACAGAGGATTCTGATAAAATTGAAGCACTGGATGCCGGAGCGGACGATTATCTCACCAAGCCATTCTCTGTAGATGAACTGTTGGCACGGCTGCGGGTGACGCAGCGAAGACTGGCGCTGATGAAGACCGATGTGACACAGGAATCTTCCATTTTTACAAACGGCGCATTAAAAATTGACTATGCAGCTGGCTGCGCCTATCTTGATGACACAGAGCTGCACCTGACTCCCATCGAATATAAGCTGCTGTGCCTGCTTTCCAAAAATGTGGGCAAGGTTATGACCCACACCTATATTACACAACAGATTTGGGGCAGCAGTTGGGAAAACGATATTGCTTCTCTGCGGGTATTCATGGCAACTCTGCGCAAAAAATTAGAAAAAGGGAAAGACGGACAGCAATACATACAAACGCATATTGGCATCGGCTACCGGATGCTGCGGGTTGAGTAGGCAGATCCTTAAACTATCTTCTTTATATACTACGATATGAGAGTCAGAAGTCACATCTTCTGTCCTTGAAGCGGCCGCTATTATTTTGTTATAATAGCGGCTGTTTCTCATCAAATAAATACGCATACTTCTTCATCTGGGAAAGAAGAATATCCCTTACCCGGTCTTTCTCTTCCTGAGAATATATACTGATTCCATCAAGCAGATTACTTACATCCTTTGTATGAAAATGAAACTTCAAATGATTTCCATATAGCTTTTCTGACAGATCAAGCTGCTCATCAAAATCCGCACTGATCGTTTTCGCCCGGACTTCTTTTATCTGAAGATATACATCTTTCCCCAACGGATAATCTAATGATGTATCCGCTAACAATCCTGCTCCATTGTCAAAAATCGGACTATAGGAAAATCTTCCGTCTTTATTCATCAGGATAGCAATATTATGGGTATGCCTGTCTTCATTCAGGAAAAAAGCATCCATCGTAAACAATTTATTCATATATACACCAAAGTCTGAAAGGTTTGTAACACGCTCTACTTGTTCCACAAGAAAGATCAATCTTTTCTCAGGATCTGAAATCTTAAAAATGGACTGATAAAGACTCTGTCCAAAGAATGTCATAAATAATCTTTCCAGTGTAATCAACTGCCAGTCTTTTTCCAGAAAATCATTGCTCTTCACACCAGAATAAACAGCATCCTTATATCTGATCTGTTCAGGTTCATATAAAACAAACTCATCCTGTCGTAGGGATGACTTTAACAGGAGATGAGATATCATATATTCTGCAAGTCCCTCATATCCGGTATAGTCTGCCTTATACCATATTCCATTATTGTTCCATTTTAACTGATTTCCTTTGGAAGACTGTCTGTTATTCTGTCTTTCGTCCTGCTCAAAAAGCTCTACCATATCATTTCCTCATCTAACGTTCTATCCGTATCCAAAAATCATCCTCTGCCATTTTTCCTGCTGTCTTTTCTATAATCATCAGAGGATCATAAAATGGGAGATCCAGATCTTTTAATACCAGCTTCATTTTATCCCTGCTAGCCGGAAAACATCTGGATTCCAAAAATTCTTCATACATTTTGTAATCCGGATTCTCTACCTTTCCAAATGCCCTGAACATGAGATTATCGGTATAATTAATAATATGAACTTTTTGTTCCATTTCATTTACATCAATCAGTGTACAGGGCTTGTGCTGATACATATACCAGAGTCTGAGTGGATACACTCTTGGAGGAATCTGTAGCTGCTTTGGATAATCCGGATATTGCTCCAGCATGTGAAGCAGTAAAATCACCGGACCTTTTATAACCTCCTTACTGGTTTCCCAACGCTCTACCGTTGATTTTCCACAACAAATCAACTCTGCAAATTCCTTCTGTGTCAACTTCAAACGCTTACGTAAATCCTTAATATCCTCTGCAGTTGTATACTCAGGTATTGCAAATAATTTTTCTTTCATGTGTCCCTCCAAAAGAAAACCATTAAAATGAGTGTTTCAATATTTATTTTGCATTCATTTTAATGGTTTTAAACATTTTTGTCAATATTTTTCATATAGTTTCATTCAAAAATACCATATATTAAATCCACCGGAAAGACAAAGTGCGGCTTTTGAAAAATACGGTATACGTTCTGAAAATGTGTATCTGGACAAGGCCTCCGGGAAAAATTTTGAAAGACCGGCCTACCAAAAGATGCTTAAGATGGTAAAAAAAGGCGATGTTATTACTATAAAAAGCATAGACCGGCTTGGAAGAAATTATGGAGAAATACTGGATCAGTGGCGGTTTATTACAAAAGACCTGTCTGCGGGAATAGAAGTACTTGATATAATCATACTTTTTATATGATAATATCTTGAAATAATGATACTTTTGCAGGATACCTTATGTGAATAATAAAAATTTCGATTTTACTGACATAGTAAAGCAAGGAATTATTAATCTATATCTGGAAGATTCTATTCCTTCAAATGATTATCACCTAGATTTCGCAGATATTCTTCCACATTCTGATACGGAATCCCATCTACCACCCGGCTCTTCCCACGATAGAGAACAAACTTTCCGGTAATTGAACCATAGCGATGCTCCGTCTGGGCACATTTTTCTTCATTTACCAGATGACGATACTGTTGTGAGACAGCTTCTTCACTATGTTTAATCTCAAAAATTTGACAGGAACCAGCTTCCGGATCAAATACTACCATATCAAATTCACCTATAGGAAACTGCAGCACAAATACCTGTTTTTTGAGATTTGTCAGCTTGGTTTCCAACAGGACAATATCCTCCAACATCCGTCCTTTGATTTTAGTCAGAATACGTTCCTGTACAACAGTACGCTCTGCCAGAGACAGTGCACTAAATGTCTCATCCAACAACAGACTGCGGATCAGTTCATCTGCCTGTGCATAGCGTAGTCCGGGCTGTGCAATCACTGTACGGCTGGATTTTGTACTGACATCCGGCAAGTGTAACACATCAATCTCCCGCGTCAGATCCAACAAATCCAGATACTCTTTGATCTCTGCTACGTGAATATCGTCCAGTTCTATGGTCTGCTCAGCCTTATTGCGAATTTCCAGCAGCTTCCGCAGACTATTGGTCATAGCCATAAGATCAATACGATCAAGGATATCTGTGGGATTCTCACGATCCCGGCGTAGATTGCTGGCAGAAATACCAAGATCATGGGACTTCCAATCCTGCGTCAACACTTCCAGCGTAAAGCGATGGTTGATATCTTCAACGACACGATTGATGGCACTGGTCAGTTCATTCTTATCATACAGATCCCGCAGATGACGGAAATGCCCCTCATACTGATAGCAACGCAGGGAATGCTGGATATTGCGTGCAATAGCTGTATCCACATATTCATCCGTTTTTTTCTTGCTGGCAAATGTGGAGTTTTCATTGTAATGGATACCGCCCAGACTCATGGTACCACCATAACGGATATACTCGTCAATTCCATGAATACCAAGCACAGTTTCGAACTCCCGGTAAGGGATAAAGGTTGTGTGCAGCAGGACGCAGCGATCATAAAGCTGCTCATCTTCCGTAAAGAGAAAACCCAATGAGTCTGTACCAGAAAGTACGATTTTCATACCGCACGCTGCAAACACATCAGAGAACAATGCCGCACCCTCAATGAAATCTTCCATCAACGTTACCTCATCAAGAAATACATAACGAAAACCATGCGCCTCCAATATCTTGAGATCACGGTTCACATCTGCCAGTGTATCCTTTGCTGTGATCTGGATAAATGCTGCCTTAACCAGTTCTGTGTCTCTCATCTCCGCAAAAATCTGTCGGATCATGGTGGTTTTTCCTGTCCGGCGCAGACCGTAAAGAATGAATACTTTATCCTGTGGATCACCATAGACATAATCACACAATTGCTGGAAACACTCACGTCTGCGGTAGCCTCGGACAGATTTCGCGAAAGAACGCAGTGTTTCTCCGGTGCGGACATTGGTAGTAAACATGGAAGCATCCATAGATCTTGTTTTCGGCAACTGCTTTTTCAGCGCCTTCAAATCCTGATCCAGTTTCTTTCGCTGCTCGATCTGAGCATGAAAATTTTCCAATTCATCTACAGGTATATATTTCTCTTTCCGTTTTTTATCCTCTGTCCAACGATGATAGAAATATTCCTTCCCATTAACGGTTTTTTTCGTAATAGAGCCGGCAGGCAGATTGGAAATTTGCTGCTCCAGTTCCGCTACACGGTTCTGAATTTCGGATAATTCCATGGTACACCTTCCTTTAAATATTATTCTTTACAAAATTATACCCTATTATACCCATTATCTCAAGGGTATAATAAAATAAGATATGGTAATCTTTAATTATTTATTTAAGAAAAACGTTACAAAACACTATGTAAAAGTAAAGAAAAATGTTACGAATTATGTTACAACAATGAAAACCGGCCGTCTGAATCATCAGACAGCCGGTTTTCTTAGGTTTATGATTTTATTAAGAGTATTAAGAATATGAGTAACTATTCAGTACAGGTCGAAGCATTTACTGCTGAGACCGTAAGATAATGATTCAGTAATGCAAAATCCCATCGGCGAAGCCGATTTGGAATGGATTTTGCATCGTAACTGTGAAGGTAATGAACAGTTACGAATATGACTAATTTATAATGCAGCAAGCTGCTTACCAAGTGCCTTGCAGTTACTTACTGCTTCATCGTCCGGAGCTTCCTGGCAGATCACGCCTTCGCCACCGACAACGGTTGCACCGGCACCGTTCATACGGTCTACCCAGTCACGCATCCATTCACCATCGCCCCATCCATAGGAGCCAAACAAACCAATTTTCTTTCCTGCTGCGAAGGTTTCAACCTCAGCAACAAAGGGTTCCATTTCACTTTCCTCTAAAACCTCAGCTCCCATTGCAGGACATCCTAATGCAAATACCGGCTGATCCTTTAAAACGTCAGCGCTGACGCTTCCCACATAGGTTACTTCCGCTTCCTTACCGCCTTCGCGGATTCCTTCTGCAACAGCCTCTGCCATTGCCTGGGTATTTCCACCCTGTGTCCAGAAAATTACATATATCTTATCCATAATTCTGATTCCTTTCTTTTTATATAAATGCAGGCTCTTCTGATCTACCATGCATTTCACTCCATGAACCATATCATTCTGAACCAGATCCTCAAATCATTTATGCACCCATAATACTCACGATCTGATCCATACGGATTCCACATGACAGGAGCTGTATCAGGTTTTCCCTGGTATAGTCATATTTCTGGAAAAGCTTCTGCTTTGCCTTTGAATTTTCATATACCTTCCATTCCCCGACACATAAGAACTTCTGCCCATTGTTCCGGATAAAGCCTTCCACATCCTCTGGTGGATAACCAAGCAGAAATCCGATTTCATGTGGAAAAGGACATTTTTTTTGAAGATATTCCTGATAATGCTTCCGGAACGTTACTAAAATTTCCTTTAGCGAAGTACAGGAATAGCCAAATTCCTTTAACAATTCTTTTACTTTTTCCTGATCGAGATATCCTTCGAGTGATCTCTTCCGGTATAAAAGCAACGCAATTGTATTTCCTTTTACCCCAAGAGGATAAATCATAATCCTGCTGTTTTTTAAGATCTTTAAAACCTGTATGTAATCCTCTATGGATATCTGAAACAGATTCGATATTTTTAATCCTGCAATCAGAGGCGCACATTGAAGTGCAAGCTGGATCTCAACATTTTTAATTCCACTCTCCTGCACAATTTCCCACGTTTCTCTGCTCAAGCCACTTCCTCCTTTCTTAGTTAGACTTAACTAACTATATATTTAAAAGAAAAGCCATCCAGTGGCTTGTAGGATTCTTTTAGTTAGTATTAACTAACTGTTGCCAGTATATCTTATTTTCCCCATTTTGTAAACCCCTTTTTTTAAAAATTTGATGTAACTATAAAAATATCAGGGTCAGGAAATATTCCTGACCCTGAAAATCAATTTTCTTCTATACCAGTTCGGACATCACAATATTCTTAATCTCACGTACCAGCACACCGGTACGGCCAATACCTATCTGCTGTGTGCCGAAGATCAGTGTGATACCATGCTGCGGTTCATTGGAAAAGAAGGTTCCAAGCCAACCATCCCAGCCATATTCTCCCCTGGAAGAAAAGACGGAGGTTTCGCTTTCATTTTCACAGACACGCATCAGATTTCCGTATGTATAACCACTCATCCAGTCCCAGCCCTGATGAAGCTGTGGCTTTTGCTCAGATGTTAAACCACCATGGCGCATGAAACGGACAGCCTGCGCAGGCATAATTCTCTTCCCCTGATAAACACCTTCATTCATGAGCATTTGTCCAAACTTGCTGTAATCATCTACTGTGGAACACAATCCTGCTCCACCGGATTCAAAGGAAGGAGCAATATCCCGCTCATAACGAAGTCCTAAATGATTCGTTTTTACTTCCATAAGTCCCTGTTGACTTTCTTCATATACTCTGGCAAGACGGCTCCGGTTCTTTTCCGGCACATAAAAGCCGGTCTCATTCATTTCCAGAGGATCAAAGAAATTCTTCTGTAAGAAGTCTCCGAATCTTTTTCCACTTACTACTTCAATTAAAGCACCCAGAATATCAGCAGAAGTTCCATACATGAATTTTTCTCCCGGTTCAAAGCACAGATCAATCTTTCCCATTCTCTGTGCAAATTCCCTGGTAGTCATCGGATGATCCGTATACAGTCTTTCATCCAGCTCACGAAAAACCATATCACTCTGTCTGCCGCCTTCTGTTGTCATATCCGGATAAGCCAGTCCCGATGTCATATTTAACAGATCACGTACTGTAATTTTGCGATACACATTACGTCTCTTTCCGTTTTCATTCACATGACCATCCTTAAATTCCGGCAGATAATCTTCAACGGCAGATGCCAGATCAATCTTTCCCTCTGAAACAAGTAAAAGAGTAGCTGCAGCCGTTACCGGCTTACTCTGGGAATACAGACGAAAGATGGTATCCCGGCTCATTGGAAGCTTATTTGCAATATCACGATAGCCATAATCACAATAAACCTGTTCTTCTCCATCTTTTATAACCAATACATTTGCGCCGGAACAGCTTCCACTTTCGATGGAACGCTGCATGGCATCTAAAATTTTCTCTTTCATAACCTGCCCCTGCTTTTTTATTTTTTATGCCTGAACTTTTTCCGGCTCTTTATCCTTGGAATACAGATATTTCAATACAATCGGTGTTGCGATAGAGGAAACAATAATCAACAGAATAACGGAAGTAAAATATACCGGCTCCAGTAATCCTGCAGACAATCCCTTCTGAGCCACAATCAATGCTACCTCACCACGTGTCATCATACCGACACCAATTTTTAGAGAATCCGGAAAATTGAATTTACATGCTTTGGCAACCAGGCCGCATCCAATAATCTTTCCAATTAATCCAACTACTACAAAGCCAAGAGAGAATAAAAGAATGCTTCCCGTAATATTATCAATATTGGTCTTCAATCCGATACTTGCAAAGAAAATCGGACCAAACAGCATATAGGAGTTAATATCAATTTTACTTTCAATATATTCGGAATCATTAATGGAGCACAGAATAATACCCGCAACATACGCACCGGTAATGTCCGCAATTCCGAAATACCTTTCTGCCACATAGGACAGAATAAAACAGTATGCCAGTCCGGCAATCGGAATACGTCTGGTATGAGGATACCGCTTGTCTACCCATTTAAATACCTTATAGGAGATAAAGCCGACAACAGCTGCAAGTACAAAGAATAAAATCGTACTGATTACAACCTTTCCGACAGAAGAATCCGGATTCTTAAATCCAATAACAAAGGTCAGTACAATAATACCGATTACGTCATCAATAATGGCTGCACTTAAGATAGTGGTTCCAACCTTACCCTTAAGCTTTCCCATATCCTTAAGTGCCTGAACGGTAATACTTACGGAGGTTGCAGTTAAAATAGTGCCTACAAATACTGCCTTATAAAATTCTTCGGATCCCCATGGTGCAAATCCATAATACATCATATAAAAAACAGCTCCCAGAACCATGGGCACAAATACACCTGCACAAGCAATTAAGAATGCTACCGGACCTGTTTTTAACAATTCCTTTAAATCCGTTTCCAGACCAGCGGAAAACATCAGTAAAATTACTCCAACCTCAGCCATCTGCATAAGAAAATCCGTCTGGCTGACAAATCCCAGTATACAGGGACCGATTAAAAGTCCTGCGATAATCTGTCCGACAACCTGTGGTGCATGAAGCTTTCTTGCAATAATTCCACAAACCTTTGCTGCAATAATAATAATTGCCAGATCCTTTAGTACCAAATACGTTTCCATTTTTTCATACTCCTTTTTATTAATGTTAAAATTATGATTATGTCTCCGGTCCGTATCCCTCTTCCTCCGCTCTTACCTTACACCCATTCTTATAAGAGCCGATCCGACAGATATCTGCTTTCTGACTTTCCATACAGAATTTACAGGAAGGACAGGCTTTTATCTCACCGGCAAAATCTCTCGGTACACCTTCATTATTTTCATTATGTCTGCAATCATAGCACCAACAGCTGCTGCATTCAATAAATTGTGGAAATTCTTCTAAAAAATGTGTTTCCGACAGCAGATCTAAGAAATCCATCTGTCCTTCAATCTGTTTTTTCAATGATATCCCCCATGTCACAAAATCCCCACCATTATTGATGGGGATTTCATTTCCATATGGTAACTATTCAGAGCCATGCAAATTATGATAATATAGACGTCGAATGCTTACATTCGTAAGGATATTTAGCATAATTTATATGGCGAAGTAACCCCATTCGTAAAACTCAAGTTGCGTTAGCAACGGTTTTACGAATGGGGATCTGAATAGTTACATAATTTCTTAATTATTCATCATCCTCATTTTCTTCTGTTGGAAAAATGACTTCTTCTTCTTCCTCATCATTTTTCTCCGGTATTAACATACCATCATCCTGAGGATCCTCAAGATTTTCCAACTCTTCATCACTGATTTCCTCATCACCGTTGGAAACCTTTTCACGTACCTTGGCAATCTGGGCTACCGTTACTCCATTATCCAGATTAATCAGCTTGACACCGGATGTAATTCTTCCAAGAATGGATACATCAGACATCGGGATCTGAATAATTATTCCTCCGGTAGTAATCAGCATAATTTCATTTTCATCATTGACTGCCTTTACACCAACTACATAACCGGTCTTATCCGTGATTTTGTAACACTTCACTCCCTTGCCACCACGTTTCTGAACCGTAAACTCCTCAAGGAAGGTACGTTTTCCCATTCCTTTCTCAGAAACAATCAGAAGAGAATCACCCTGATGATCCAGCTGCATTCCTACGATTTCATCCTGGTCATTAAGGCTCATACCAATCACACCCATAGATGCTCTTCCGGTAGAACGTACATCGGTTTCCTTGAACCGGATACACATACCAAATCTGGTTACCAGAATAATTTCAGTATCCTTATCTGTTACCTTAACTTCAATCAGTTCATCATCTTCCCGAAGATTAATTGCGGTAAGTCCATTCTTACGTACATTACTGTATTCAACTACACTGGTTTTCTTTACAATACCCTTCCTGGTTACCATGAACAGATTCTTATTTTCTTCATAATCCTTAATTGGAATAATGGCACTTACCTTCTCACCCGGATTCAGCTGCAGCAGATTCACAATGGCAACTCCACGTGAAGTACGTCCGCTTTCCGGAATTTCATAGGTTTTCAACCGGTAAACCCGTCCAAAATTTGTAAAGAACATAATATAGTGATGGGTTGTTGTCATCAGAAGATCTGCAATAAAGTCATCTTCGATGGTCTGCATACCTTTAATTCCTTTACCACCACGGTGCTGTGATTTGAAATTATCAATGGTCATTCTCTTCACATATCCTAAATTAGACATTGCAATGATGGTATTTTCATTTGGAATCATATCTTCCACACTGATATCGTAAACATCATAACCGATCTTACTCTTCCTGTCATCTCCGAATTTATCGGAAATCTCCTGGATTTCAGTACGGATAACACCAAGTAATATCTTTTCATCTGCAAGAATTTCTTTTAATCTTGCAATTCTTGCCAGTAATTCCTGATGCTCGTTCTCTAACTTTTCTCTTTCCAGACCGGTCAGTGCACGCAGTCTCATGTCAACAATGGCCTGCGCCTGAACCTCGGTTAATCCGAACCGTGCCATTAAGCTTTCTTTCGCAATCTGCGTTGTCTGGCTTCCACGGATAATCTGGATCACTTCGTCAATATTATCAAGAGCAATCAGTAATCCCTGTAAAATATGGTCACGTTCTTCGGCCTTCTTCAGTTCATACTTCGTTCTTCTGGTAACAACATCTTCCTGATGCTTAATATATTCCTTCAGCATATCCAGAATATTTAATACCTTCGGCTCATTATTCACCAGAGCCAGCATAATAATACCAAAGGTATCCTGCATCTGTGTATGCTTAAACAGCTGATTTAAAATGATATTGGCATTTACATCACGACGTAATTCAATTACAATCCGCATACCCTCACGATCGGATTCATCACGAAGATCAGTAATTCCATCAATTTTTTTCAGCTTCACAAGCTCTGCAATTTTTAAAATCAGGTTTGCCTTATTTACCATATAAGGCAGTTCCGTTACAATAATTCTTGTTTTGCCGTTTGACATGGTTTCCATATCCGTAACTGCGCGGACACGAACCTTTCCACGTCCGGTACGATAGGCTTCTTCACAGCCTCTCGTGCCAAGAATGATACCTCCTGTCGGAAAATCCGGTGCTTTGATAATGGAAATGACTTCATCAATATCGGTCTGGCGGTCCTCTAAAATCCGGTTATCAATAATTTTAACAATCGCATTAACCACTTCCCGCAAGTTATGTGGAGGAATGTTCGTTGCCATACCTACTGCAATACCGGTTGTACCATTTACCAGAAGATTAGGATAACGGCTTGGAAGAACAGCCGGCTCCTTTTCTGTTTCATCAAAGTTTGGTACAAAATCAACCGTATCCTTATCAATGTCGGCAAGCAGCTTCATGGAAATTTTACTTAATCTTGCTTCTGTATAACGCATGGCCGCCGCGCCGTCACCATCAACGGAACCAAAGTTACCATGACCATCTACCAGAGGATAACGGAAGGACCATGGCTGTGCCATATTAACCAGCGCACCATAAATAGAGCTGTCACCATGAGGATGATATTTACCCATAGTATCACCAACGATACGGGCACTCTTACGATGCGGCTTATCCGGTCCGTTGTTTAATTCAATCATGGAATAGAGCACTCGTCTTTGTACCGGCTTCAAACCGTCCCTTACATCCGGCAATGCACGTGATGCAATAACGCTCATTGCATAATTTATATAAGAGGTTTCCATGGTTTTCTGTAAATCCACATCATGAATTTTATCAAAAATATTGTCTTCCATGCTTGTCTCCATTTCGAAGAAATTTTGTTAGATATCCAGGTTATTTACAAACTTTGCATTTTCTTCAATAAATTCCCGTCTCGGTTCTACCTTATCACCCATTAAGGTAGTAAAAGTCAGATCTACTTCGGATTCGGTTTCTTCATTCATGGATACACGAAGAAGAATTCTCCGCTCCGGATCCATGGTAGTTTCCCAAAGCTGTTCCGGATCCATTTCTCCAAGTCCTTTGTAACGCTGGATTTTATTATTCTGATCACGTCCAACTTCTGTAAGAATCTGATTCAGTTCTTCATCACTGTATGCGTACCATACATTTTTATTTTTCTCAAGCTTGTAAAGAGGAGGCTGTGCAAGATAAACATGTCCCTGCTTGATCAGCTCTGGCATAAACCGGTAAATAAAGGTCAAAAGTAAGGTTGCAATATGCGCACCGTCCACATCGGCATCAGTCATTAAAATAATCTTATGATAGCGAAGCTTGCTAATATCAAAATCGTTATGAATACCGGTACCAAATGCAGTAATCATCGCTTTGATTTCCGCATTCGCATAAATCTTATCCAGTCTTGCCTTTTCTACATTAAGAATCTTACCACGAAGCGGAAGAATAGCCTGTGTAGCACGGCTTCTTGCGGTCTTTGCACTTCCACCTGCGGAATCTCCCTCTACAATGTAAATTTCACAATTCTTCGGATCCTTATCGGAACAGTCTGCCAGTTTACCGGGAAGAGATGCCGTTTCCAGAGCGGTCTTTCTTCTGGTTAAATCTCTTGCTTTCCGTGCAGCATCACGGGCACGCTGCGCCAGGATTGATTTTTCACAGATGGTCTTGGCTACCATCGGATTCTGTTCCAGATAATAGGTCAGCTGCTCACTTACAATACTGTCTACCGCTGTTCTTGCTTCAGAGTTGCCAAGCTTCTGCTTAGTCTGTCCTTCAAACTGGGGATCCTCAATCTTAACACTGACAATCGCAGTCAATCCTTCACGAATGTCATCACCGCTTAAATTAGGCTCACTGTCCTTTAATAATTTGGCACTTCTTGCATAATCATTAAATGTTTTCGTTAATGCATTACGAAAACCGACCAGATGGGTACCACCCTCCGGTGTATTAATGTTATTTACGAAGCTGAAAGAGCTTTCGTTGTAAGAATCGTTATGCTGCATGGCAACTTCAACATATACATTATTCTTCTTGCCTTCAAAATAAAGCACATTTTCATACAAAGCTGTTTTACTGCGGTTTAAGTAAGTAACGAATTCCTTAATACCACCTTCATAATGGAATTCCCTCTCAACCGGCTTCTGATCTTCTTCCACACGAAGATCACGAAGAATAATATGGAGTCCCTTCGTTAAGAATGCCATTTCTCTTAAACGCTGCTTTAATACATCAAATTCATATACCGTTGTTTCTGTAAAAATTGTTTCATCAGGTTTGAATGTAACGGTAGTACCGGTCTGTTCTTTCTCACAGGTACCGATTTCTTTCAAAGGATAGCATACATGTCCTCTTTCATAGCGCTGCTGATAAATTTTGCCGTCTTTATAAACCTTAACTTCCAGCCAATCAGACAATGCATTCACAACAGAAGCACCTACACCGTGCAGACCACCGGATACCTTGTATCCTCCACCGCCGAATTTACCTCCGGCATGAAGAATTGTAAATACTACTTCCACAGCAGGAAGTCCTGCTTTATGATTAATTCCAACCGGAATACCTCTTCCGTTATCCACAACAGTAATGGAATTATCCTCATTAATGGTTACAATAATCTTATCACAATAACCGGCCAGGGCTTCATCTACGGCATTATCTACAATTTCATACACCAGGTGATGTAATCCTCTGCTGGAAGTAGTACCAATATACATGCCAGGTCTTTTACGAACTGCTTCGAGACCTTCCAGAATTTGTATCTGGTCAGCTCCATAATTATTCTGTTCCATGACTTGCCTCCACTTTTCCGTTTTCTACCCTGAATACCCGGTCTATTTCAAAACGGTTATTAATAAACTCATCCAGACCTGTACAGGTAATAATGGTCTGAATATCACCAATACTGTTCAATAAATAATTCTGCCGGTTGCTGTCTAACTCTGACAAAACATCATCCAGCAGTAAAACAGGAGTATCTTTTGTAATTTTCTTTACCAGTTCAATCTCTGATAATTTTAAAGAAAGTGCAGCGGTACGCTGTTGTCCCTGAGAACCATATTTACGAATATCAATTCCGTTCACCAGAAAAGAAAAGTCATCTCTGTGAGGTCCTACCGAAGTAATTTTGGCACGGATATCTCTTTCCTGGGAATCCTTCATCTTTTGTTCAAAATCTTCAATCGAAACATCCGGTTCATACTGAATCACAATCTGTTCCCTGCCACCGGATAATTTACTGTGGATCTCTCCTATAATTTCACTTAACTGTCTGGCAAAAATCTCACGTTTTTCAATAATCTTGCTTCCGTAGGAAACAAGCTGTGAATCCCATATATTCAGGGTTTCACTTAATCCCGGATTAAAATACATATCCTTAAGGAGTTTATTTCTCTGATTAATGATTTTATTATAATTGTTCAGGTTATAAAGATAAAAATGATCCAACTGGCAAAGCTCCATATCTGCAAAACGTCTGCGCTCTGCAGGACCGTCCTTGATAATGGATAAATCCTCCGGAGAAAAGAAAACAACATTCAATAATCCTAACAGATCCGCTGCTTTCTTAATCTTCTGTCCATCAATGGCTATTCCCTTTGACTTATTCTTACGAAGATGCATATCCACACGCTGTTCCACACCATCTTTTTCAAGATAGGTACGGATATGAGCCTCTTCTTTATCAAAGTTGATGATCTCTTTATCCTTACTTCCCTTATGTGATTTTGTCGTAGCAGAAACATAGATTGCTTCCAGAATGTTCGTTTTGCCCTGGGCATTATCTCCGTAAAGGATATTCGTACCCTTGTCAAAGCTGATTTCCAGATGCTCATAGTTTCTAAAATCTGCAAGTTCTAATGATTTGATAATCATGAATCAGTTAACAACCTTTACTTGTTTATTCTCAAATTCCACGATGTCTCCATCATGTAATTTCTTTCCTCTTTGTGTTTCTACTTCTCCGTTCACCTTAACAAGTCCGTCCTGAATCACAAACTTTGCATCCACACCACTGTCACAAAACCCTGCCAGCTTCAATAACTGACCCAATTTAATAAATTCGTCTTTAATCTTAATGGATTCCATACTCTGCCCTCTTATGAAACGGTTGTAAAGTTAACAGGAAGAATCAGATAAATATACTTTTCTTCGGAATCCTTAATAAAGCAGGGTGCCTTAGGATTAACCAGATAAATATCAATTTCTTCATCATCAATGACACGAAGTGCATCAATCATAAACTTAGGATTAAATCCAATGAGAAGATCCTTTCCCTGCTTCGTAATTGCAATCTCTTCGTTCATGCTTCCAACTGTGGAATTCATCTTTAATTCCATGGTTTCATCCATAATATGAATGATAATAGGCTTCTTGTCCCCTTCCTTTACAAGAAGAGTCGCTCTGTCGATAGATTCCAATAATTCACGCTTATTGATGGTTACCTTGGTTTCATAATCACTTGATAACATCTGATCTATTTTAAAATATTCTCCTTCAATCAGACGGGAAACCACAACAGTATTTTCAAATTCAAATACAATATGCTTTCCGGTAAAGAAGATATTGACATCCTTGTCTGCATCACCGGAAAGAATTTTGCTAACTTCACTTAAGGTCTTACCGGGAACAACCACCTTCTTTGCAGGATAGCTGTTCTTCAAATTAATCTTACGAATGGAAATACGGTGTCCGTCAAGAGATACCACCTTTAATACATCACCATTGATTTCAAATAATTCACCGGTCATCAGCTTGTTGTTATCATTATCTGCAATAGAGAAAATCGTCTGTCTTACAACTTCCTTTAATGTAAACTGGGAAACCGTAATAGAATCAATTCGTTCAATCGAAGGTAAATAAGTAAAATCTTCACCGGATTTACCGATAATGGTAAATTTCGCTTTTTCACAGGTAATGTTGGTTTTCATGGAGTTATCCACTTCAATCGTAACATCACTGTCGGGAAGCTTACGAACAATATCCAGGAAAATTTTGGCATCCAAAGCAATCTGTCCTTTTTCAAGAATATCTCCTTCAATGACTGTTTCAATGCCAAGCTCCATATCATTTGCCATCAGCTTAATGACTCCCCTTGTTGCATCCAGAAGAATACATTCCAGAATCGACATTGTTGTTTTATTCGGTACAGCCTTTGAAACAATCTGTACTCCATTTAAAAGATTCGATTTACTGCATACTAACTTCATCCGATCAGGCTCCCTTTCGTAGTAATTAATTAATAATATATTTAGTAAGATTCTTATTAAGCAATGTAGATATGTGTATAACTCTTTTATTATACTATTTATAAGGTAAAAATGAAATGATAAACACGTGGATATTTCATTTTAAACCTGTGAGTAATTATGAACTAATGTGGATTAAGTTTCTTCATAATGATTTCCACATTGTTACGAAGCTCTTCATCTGTCTCAAGTTTGGTGGAAATCTTGTTGATACCGTGGATAATTGTAGTGTGATCCTTTTTATTAATATATTTGCCGATATTCTGCTGGGATTCTACCGTAAGCTTGCTGGCAACATACATATAAACCTGTCTTGGAAGAACAAACTCGGAGTTACGTTTAGGAGATTTAATATCCTCAGGCTTTACTCCATAATGTTCTGCTACTGTATTAATGATTAACTCCGGTGTAACCTGTTTTACCTTATTAGGGGAAATCAGATCCTTCAGGGTTTCAATTACAATATCCAGTGTAATATCTACTTTATTCAATTTGGAATAAGCGATGACTTTGTTAAAGGCACCTTCCAATTCCCGGATATTTGATTTAATATTAGAAGCAATATAATCGAAGATTTCTTCTGAAATTTCCTTATTATAGCTTTCTGCATTCTTTTTAAGGATGGCCATTCTGGTTTCATAATCCGGCGGCTGGATATCTGCAATCAATCCCCATTCGAAGCGGGAACGGAAGCGTTCTTCCAGGGTCTCCATTTCCTTCGGAGGTTTATCAGAAGAAAGAATAATCTGCTTACCGGCTGAATGAAGCTCATTAAAGGTGTGAAAAAATTCTTCCTGTGTACTTTCTTTTCCTATAATAAACTGAACATCGTCAATTAAAAGAACATCGACTGTACGGTACTTGTCTCTTAACTTGGTCATTTTGGCAGCATTACCGCTACGGATGGATTCAATCACTTCGTTGGTAAACTGTTCTGAGGTTACATACAATACCTTCATATCCGGATTCTGATCCAGAATAAAATGACCGATGGAATGCATCAGGTGCGTTTTACCAAGACCGGCTCCTCCGTATAAATAAAGAGGGTTGTAGGCAACTCCTGGAGATTCCGCTACAGCCAGGGAAGCAGAATGTGCAAATTTATTATTATTTCCAACAACAAAGGTATCAAAACGATACTTGGAATTCAGGTTTGCATTTTCATAGTTGATGTTATAAACATTTCCGGGTGCAGAAAGCATTTCATCTTCTGCATCCTTTTCCAAAATAAAGGATATATCATAGGTTTCATCCATCATTTCGGAAATGGTTACCTGAAAGTAGCTCTTGTACTTATTGGAAATATATTTCAAGGCATGCGCCTGATCGGAGGGGATCATAATGGTTACCACTCCGTCTTTTACATTATTAAAATTTAATGGTTTTACCCATGTATTATAGGAAATATCAGAAAGATCGTATTCTTCACGAAGAGTTTCTTTGATGAGATCCCAATTTTCCCTGATCTGATTCACGTTATCCATTTTACAATTCCTTACTTACTTAATTAAAGAGAACAGATGATTATTATCCTACTATATCTTAATATAAATTTGATAAAATTTCAAATAATATATCTGTGATAAATTTAGAATAAGAAAAGAAATTTTTAACAGCTTTTTCATTCATTTTAAAAAT
>CDZG01052575.1_pt1 | contig 69342 bp, 63 predicted proteins | sample 557741 | NCBI WGS metagenome assembly CDZG01 (sample SAMEA3182086, study PRJEB8094) | gut metagenome | biome: human; feature: gut; material: Stool; isolation source: human stools | place: Canada | collected 2013-01-21
ATTTTATCAATAATAGATTTTGAGATAACAAGTAACATTATAGGTAATAACAAAGCATAAGAATAAGACATTGAATAAAAGCTGGTTACAGCAAGTAATCCAGTAACATTCAATATTCCATATAGAATTCCTATAACGCATATAATTCTGGAAAATTGATATAAGACCCTTTTAAAGAGATTATAATCTTTAATACAAAATAAAGACAACACTGTTGGTAAAGATATAGGCAAAGTAAATTTCAAAGCACCATCCAATATAAAAGGTTCTGTAGCTTCAAAAAATAACAAATAATAAGTCAATACAGAAAAAGAGCTCAAATAGGCTACTAATAAAAGAAAAAAGTTTCTCCTTATCAAATAAACAAATGATAATCCCCCCAATAAAGCAGAACATAATAATCTTAATAGAGAAGCCATATCTTCTGTGACAATTCCAGTTCCTGTGATAAACAACTGCAAAATCATCAAAGGAGATTGAGCCAAAGATACACAAGCCAAGACAATATCCCCTGTTTTATTATTAACCATATACTTTTCAAATAGTATGAATAAGTAAACGCCTAACTCTCCCTCCTAAAGATCGGATTTTAGTTTGCCAAACAAGATAATGTTTCAATAGTCCTAATTTAGATAAGAACAAAAGAGATTTATGTACATAACTTGCATCCAGCGGAAAAAGAGAAGGGTAATCTTTTACCAAACATTTACAACAGAACAAAGTATTATGATAATGAGGTGCAACATTTACATATAAATCATTAGAAAGAGAATCTCTTTTTATAAGATACATTCTTATTTCTGCCATAGAAAAGATAAATTGCAATGATTTCAATAAATCAATAGATCTTGTAATCGAACCCCTATTTATGCGATAAACAGAAGTCACTTCTGGCAAATAATGTACTTTACCTTGACGAAGTAAATCATACCACAAAGGGGTATCCCCCATCAAAAAATGATCTGATTTATATATAAAATCATCACTTTCAAGTATATCCCCTTGCAGTTTTCTTCTAAATACGACTGTCAAGGTTTGAATTCTATATTTTTTTTCTCCATAGTATAGTATATTTTCGTAACTGAATTCTCTAGATATTCCCCTATTAATTTCAATATCTCGATTTTTTACAATTTGTTTTTCTAATTCATAATAGAAATTGAAACTTGTATGTGATATTGAATAATCCGGATTGTTTTCTAAAAAATCCACTTGCTTTTGCAACTTTAACGGATCAATCCAATAATCATCACCTTCACAAATTGCTATGTATATACCTCTCCCATCCTGTAAAGTCCACCACCAATTTCCAGCCCGCTCTTTCTCAATATGTCCTTCCTCATCAAAAACACGACATAATTCACGAGTACGATTATAAAAACGTATTTTATCTGGATATTTTTCTGCATATTCCATGCAGATTTCTGTGGTTCCATCTACTGAACCATCATCACCTACCACAATTTCAAAAGGAAAAGAAGTTTGCTGCATTAGTGCTCCTTCAATACATCCCCTTATATAATCATGCTGTTGGTAAGTAGGAATACATACCGATATAATAGGTCTTATATGATTTATAGGTTTATCACTTCCTAAATATTCCTCTTGCAGACTGTGCAAGATCTCATAACGTTCTAAAATACTTTTAGATTGAAAAGTTGCAAAATCATAGCCTTTTTGGCTAAGCAGATCTTTCTGCTTAGCCAACATCTCAAGATATGTATTCCTTTTCATTTCAAAAACTAATTTTTTTTGCAGGTACACCAAACACAGTTATATTACTCTTCACATTTCGCAGAACAACACTTCCAGCACCGACAATAGAATTATCTCCGATTTTCACATGAGGAAGAATAGTCGCCCTCGTGTGAAGAGTTACATTATCCCCTATTCTAGAAAATCCACCCATAAAAGAATAGGACTCTAAAGAACAAAAATCACCAATAACTGCATCATGCCCTATATTACAATAAGGTTGGATTGTAGTAAAGTCACCAATTACAGTGTTTGAAGATATATTGCAAAAAGCTGAAATCATAACTCCCTCTCCTATCTGAGCATTGGGGTGAATTATGCTTTTAGAACTAATAATTGAAGAAAAAATACCTCCTTTTTCTTTAATTATATTCACATACTTTCTCCGATAAAAAGAATCGCCTAATGCACAGACAAACACATCCTCAGGCTCTATCAAATAATCTTCTACCGAATTCAAAATAGGAGCATAATTTTCAAAACCATCCAATGCATCCTTCTTATCATCCAAAAAACCTTTTATTATAAAATCTTTGCCATAATCATCACGCAGTTTTAAGCCGTTATGGTATTCACGTCCAAATCCTCTAGCACCTATAATTATCAAATTTTTCATTTCTATAACATTAACATTTCACCATGTCCCGGACATAATTTTGAACATTTCTTTGACAAATCCAGTATTTTATTCAAGGATTTCTTTGCCTGTTCTTTATTACTTTTTGGAAAATTTGTGACTAGCTTCACACCGGGTATGTAAGAATCTCCTGTAAACAGATAATCATCCACAAGAAAAACCAAACAACTCCAATCATGTCCAGGAGTAAAATATGACGTCAAACAAATATTTGGATATAAATCTATACTGCAACCTTCTTCCAATGTATTTACATCACCTGTATATTCAAAAGATTCTTCATGAAATAATGAAAGGTTATAACGTGGAGAAGCCAAACCTTGAACTCCATTGGAGGAAGTATAAACCTTCACATGTGGAATATATGCCAGCAAATCATTCAATCCATAAATATGGTCAAAATGAGTATGAGTAAAAAAAACGCCCTCAATAGATTTTTCATATTTTTCACACCATTGAATTAAAGGCTCTACATCACCACAATCCACTAACCATACTTCCGGCCTATCCTCCAGATAAAGGACATAAGTGTTAGAATGGAATAATGTGTTTATGAACTGAAGAACTTTGCACATCACAGTTCTACAACATCACTGATATGGCAATCCGAAAAAGGAACTATTGCAGTTCCCCAAGTCAACCCAACACCAAATGCACTCAACATTAAAGTTTTATCAGTCTCTTTTAGTTGCGACTTTAATTCACTGACAATGGTCAATGGAACAGAAACAGAAGATGTATTTCCATATTTATGAATAGTAGAAGGAATTCTTTCGGTATCAAGCTTAAGTTTTTTAGCTATATATGAATTGATAAAATCATTAGCCTGATGAAAGACAAAATAATCCACCTGTTCTTTTTCCATCCCCGCAAATTGAAAAAGTCGTTTTATATCCTTCGGAATTTCTACTATAACAAAGTTGAACACATCAGCCCCTTTCATATATCCCTGCTCATCACTACGAATATTCCCAAATTCATCTACAACGCGTTCTTTAAGAGTATCAAGCGAACTGGGATGACGATAACCTCCTCCCTTTATCATGATCAAATCTGCACGTGAACCGTCTGAATTCAAAGAAAAATAAGAATTACCAAACTTTTCATTCCTCTCGATTAAAGCAGCAACACCGGCATCGCCAAACAGAAAAGCAGAGCGTCTGTCCTTAGGAGAATAAACCTTAGAACGGGTCTCTCCATCAAGTAGTAAAGCTTTACGAAGGCCTTTTTGTTGCATAAACGAATAGACTGTACTCAAACCGTACAGAAAACCTGAACACCCTAAATTGATATCAAAAGCTATGACGGAATTATTCAGTTTCAACCGCTCTTGCAAAATAATTGAAGTGGCAGGCATCCGATAGTCAGGAGTCTGGGATACAAAAACCAATAAATCAATCTCACTACGATCGATTTGATTATCTACAAACAATTTTTCTGCAGCAGCAAAACATAAATCAGAAGAGCAGGTATTCTTATCAGCAAAACGACGTTCGTAGATGCCCACCTTATCCACCACCTTACGCACTTCTTCTTCCGAAAAATATTGCGTATATTTATAGTTATCAATAACTGTATGGGGGACACATGCTGCCATTGCAGTTATTCCTACATTTTTGTATTGTAATATAGCCATATCCTATTTGGAGGTAATTCCCCCATCAATTATGATAGATTGCCCCGTAACCCAAGATGAAGCATTAGACAATAAATAAATGGCTGCATAAGCAATGTCCTCCGGTTCACCATATCGTTTCAATGGGTACTTTGCTCTATCCTCTTCAAGTTGTTCGTCGGTAAGTGTCCCCTTTCTTATTAAAGGAGTATTCACCATACCAGGATTAATCCCATTCACTCTTACTTTCTTTGAGGCCAACTCTTGAGCACAAAATCTAACCATTGCTTGAAGAGCAGCTTTTGATGCCCCATATATTGAGTTTCCAACAGAAAATCTCCCTGTTCCTCCTATTGATACAATAAATACAACAGAACTATTGGAGTGTAGTTTTTTCTTCTTTACCAACAATCTTAAGAGTTCAACAGGAGAGAAAAAATTAATATTAAATATGTCATCAAACTTTTCACGGGTTGAGAACTGAAAAGGCAAGGTTAATCCTTTACCTGCAGAAAAGACAACACCATCTAATTGGGATATTTGTGAAAGCAAAGAATCGATATCTTCATTCTGAAGCAGATCACCAATCACACATTGATGCCCGGTACCTTCCAATGCAGACAACACTTCCTCCAATCTTTCTTGATTACGGCCACAGATAATAAGTTGTGCCCCCATTTTGGAGCATTCTACGGCGATAGATTTACCTATCCCCGAGGAAGCACCGGTTACTAAAATTCTTTTTCCTTCTAATGAATATGGATTATAACACAACATATTATTATAATTCTACTAAATCTGAAACAATAGCATGATTAGTATCAAACAAAACGGTAGCCCACGATAAACCCACTCCAAAACCACATGCAAGAAAGTTTAACGATTTATTCCTTGTTTCATTGGCTATTTGAGTTACAATTGTCAACGGAATTGATGCAGATGAAGTATTTCCAAACTCGTGCATACAATATGGAACTTTTTCCTCAGACAATTTCAATTTCTTACGAATCTTTTCATTCATCATTTTATTGGCCTGATGAAAAACGAAATAATCAATTGAGTCAATGCTTATCTGATGCTTTTCCAGCAATTTTTTTACTGTTTTAGGAACAGTAGTGATACCAAAAGCAAACACATCCATTCCTTTCATAACAGTTTGTAAGCGATGGCGTGTCACACCGTCAGAGTCTTGAATCAACTTCAATGAATCTTCTGTAAACTGATTTCTAGAACCACCATCGGGTGTAATAATAGCATCAAAACCACTGCCATCAGTTCCTACATGAAATTTGAAACCAGCAGCACCTTCGCTATATTCCACAGCTGTCACCGTACCAGCATGACCAAATAAAGGATCAGACGCACCTTGGGCACGTTTTTTGGCATCGCCAGCCAACAATAAAGCTTTGGTTATACCTTCCTTGGACAACAGTCCTGCTATAACACTCAACCCATATACCCAACCGGAACATCCCAAAGCAACATCCAGAGCATAACATTCTTTACTCAGTCCCAAACGGTCTTGAAGAATACAAGCAGTAGCCGGAAGAATATAATCTGCTGTCTGCGATACAAATATAAGAGCACCTACCTCCTCTTTTCTCCATTGAAGATCAGATAATAAACGTTCAGCAGCTTCATAACACAAATCTGAAGTAGTAAAATCGCCAATACGACGCTCTTTAACTCCAGTCGTCGCAACAAAATCAGCAGCAGCATAATCTTTTGAGGCTACTGTATCATTTACTGCAATATACTTAGGAACGCCGGCTGAAAAACCGGCAATCCTCATATCCTTAAATTCTAAAAAAGCCATCTTCTATTTTTTGCTCTTTACAGTATTGAATAAATCCTCAATCGTAGATGCTCCTAAAATATCGTCTCCTTTCAAAGCTACTTCGTATTCTTCGTCAACCATTGCTATGATAGATAAAGCTATCAAAGAAGACCACTCGTCTAATTCTTTAAATACAGTAGAAGCTTTTATTTCATTAGCATCTGTTTCATCAAATTGTTCCGCAAAATTTTGTACAAAGTCTTGTAATTCCATAATTCTCTATTTTTTTATTATTGATAAAATTAATTCAATCTCTTCATCGTTCAACCCTGTATACATAGGCAAACATATTACACTATCCGCCACCTTATGCGCCACCGACAAATTTTCAGGCCGCGCTGAATCCAATCCTCTATAAGTAGAAAACTCACTTATCAAAGGATAAAAGTACCGTCTGCCCAACACGTTCTGTTCTTTCATCTTGAAATAGAGTTCATCACGAGTCATACCATATTTCTCAGCATCCACAAATATCGGGAAGTAAGAGTAGTTATGACGTACGCCTGGTATATCTTCCATAAAACTGATTCCTTCGACATACTTCAAGACTTCACGATACCTGATAGCCACCTGTCGACGGGCTTCTATTGCAGCATCCACTTGTTTCAAGTTAAGTAAACCGTATGCGGCACGCACTTCATCCATCTTACCATTAATACCCGGTGCCACAATCTCTGTTTCTCCCGCAAAACCGAAGTTTTTCAGATAATCAATGCGCTTCTTAGTCTTTTCATCATGACAAATCAACGCACCACCTTCAATCGTATTATAAACCTTCGTGGCATGGAAACTTAACGTTGACATATCACCGTCATTCAAGATTGATTTTCCATTCACTTCCACGCCAAACGCATGGGCAGCATCATAAATTATTTTCAAGCCATATTTGTCAGCTATTTCCTGAATACGTTTCGTATCGCAAGGTTTACCATATACGTGTACAGGCATAATTGCCGTAGTCTTAGGAGTAATGGCAGCCTCTATCTTATCAGGATCGAGATTGCATGTATCAGGATCAATATCCACAAATACAGGTTTGATACCATTCCACCACAAGGAATGAGTGGTGGCAACAAAGCTGTAAGGAGTGGTGATTACTTCACCTGTAATACGCAATGCCTGCAAAGCGCACATCAGAGGCAACGTACCATTGGTAAAGAGACTAATATAAGGTACTTTCAAATATTCACACAAAGCCTTCTCCAACTCCTGATGGTAATGACCATTATTAGTTAACCACTTACGATTCCAGATATCCTGCAAATAAGGGATAAAATCGTCTAGTGAAGGGAGTAATGGGGAAGTTACCGTAATTACTTTATTTTCCATTTTACTACAATAAATCTATTTTTGATTTGCTACCTGCGTTTTAACGCAGAAAGTACCAGCTGCTTGACTTCAAGATACTCGTCAAGATGCAACTTTTCATATATACACAAAGCCAACAATATTCCGACCAATATCTGAATGGGTAACAGAACATACACAGAAATATCCCAGAAAGAAACACCCCACATGAATGTCGCCACCACCAAAGAAATCAGGAAAGTAGGCAGTATGTCTTTAATCTGTTGGCTTGTAGGATAGTTTATCAAATTGGCCGAATAATAACTGTTTAAGAAATAAGCGATAAAAGAGGTCAAGACACCACCCCACAACATATATTCAATACCATAGACAATACCTACAACAATAGGTCCCACAGCTATAATTTTCTTTATAATTTCCAATTTCAGAAACAAGTCCGAACGCCCTTTTACTTGCAGGATATTCAGGTTAATGGCATGAAGCGGATAAAGCATACCACTGAAACAAATGATTTGTAAAAAGTAGACAGCAGGCAACCATTTTTCACCTATCAAAATCAGAATCAATGGTTTTGCAACTGCCGCCAACCCCAGCATACAGGCAAAAGTTATCAACATGGTAATCTTGATCACTTTCCGGTATCCTTCCCGTAATCGTTCCGGTTCTTCTTGTATGGAACTCAAAACCGGATAACTGACCCGTTGAACAACGGAGGTAAGATTACTGGAGAATATCATATTAAACTGCTCCGCACGGGTATATTGCCCCAATTGTGCGGAAGTATAGAAACGTCCGATTACAATGTAATAGATATTTTTATAGATGGTATTCAATAACCCTGAAAGCAACAATTTAGAACCAAAGCCAAAAAGTTCTTTAAAACTCTCCGCAGAAAATTCCCATACCGGATGCCACTTGCTATATACCCATAAGAACAAAGTATTCAGAAATTGACGGGAAAGTTGCTGGCCAACCAGACTCCATACTCCCATTCCTCCCAATGCCATCCCTATTCCAATAACTCCACTGCTAATAGAAGAAATCAAAGAAACCTTGGTCTGTGTCTTGAAATCCACCTCCCTTACAAACTGGGTACGAGGAATTATGGCAAGTGCATTGATTATCAGTACCCAACCAATTATTCTTATAACTTCCACCAAAACAGGCTCCTTAAAGAATACACTGATTGCAGGGGCAGCTAAATATAGAAGTACATAAATAAGAATACTGACTGTCAGATTAAAATAAAAAACAGTGTTATAATCGACCCGTTCTATACGTGTCTTCCGTATCAGTGCATTGGAAAAGCCACTGTCTATAATGGAGTTGGAAACTGCTATGAAAATAGCAATCATAGCCATGATGCCATATTCTTCGGGAGTCAATAAACGAGCAAGTACAAGCCCCACCAAAAAGGTAATGCCGGAACTGGCTATATTATCAATAAAACTCCACCCAACACCATGAACGGCTTTATGTCTTAAAGAGCCCGCCAAATTATATGTCCTTTTTATTCGTCAATATACTCCCACGGATAAGGATTGTCGACCACATTCTGAAACTCAGCAATAGCTTCTTTTTGTTCAGGAGTGAGCGAAGCGGAATCCCAGGAAGCAATAATAGCACGGGCTTCATCAGCCAAAGGCTCATCGAATACTTCACCATAACAAGCAGTAAGTAGCCGGAGCTTTAACAACGAAGCAGGAAGAACATCAAGAATATCCCAACAACGATCCAAAACTTCCTGAACATGTTTTTGCTTTTCACCATAATCAATGAACGACGCACTATAGCCCATCAGAAGAGCAAGACAAACGGAAGCTTGTTCTTCAGTAGTGGAACCTTTGACACCGGAATTATACAAAGCCGTAGTCAGACGATAAACTTCACCGTTACGACGGGACAGGTCATCGCTATAAACCGGATTCCCGTCCATACCTAAATACATCAGTTCGTGCGCTGCACGCTGAAGAGTAGCAGTTTCTTCGGAAAGAGTCATAACAATTATGATTTCAGATTTATGATTTACCAGGTATCAAATGACAACCGGCAATTATTTAATTACTTCTATAAGATCAGGATGAATAGTAGCCATGGCAACAGCAATAACACCTTGTATTTCAATAACTACACGACGATCGCGAGCACCTTTCACTTTCAGGAAAACACCTTCCTGGCCCTCAAAGTCACCACCTATAACACGGACTCTGGTACCTTTCGACAAGTTTAATTCATTAGGCTGAAAATACATAAGGTGGTCATTGTAAGTACCCGCCACAGCAATGAAACGCTGCATCTCATTATCGGAGATAATAATCTTCTGCCCACTACGAGTATCGGTTATATATTGCAAATAAGTGATCTGAGACTTAATACGCTTCAACTCGGAAGGACAGGCATGAACAAAAAGCAAATTGTGAACGACCGGAAGCAAAACACGGACTTTTTTCCCTCTCTTTATACTTATCTTGTATTGCATGGGAATAAAACAGCCTAAATTTTCTTTTTCGAGTAATCGCATTGCATCAAGCTCCCTACGATAAGTAGCACGCATTGCATACCATACTTCAGATTCTTTTTCCGATTCCATTTAATATTTTATTCAGAAAAGGGTATTCCATCGGGGCTTTGAGCTCCTTGCATATGCTTGAAATTCAATCACTTGCGAACACTTTATGTAAAATAGGGCAAACTTTGTGTTCCTCTTGCCCAGTGATTTACTGTAACCACTCACCAACTTGCAGGTAAAAAGCTATAAACGAACGAATTACAAGCAAACAAGTGTCTTTTAATCGTTCGTTTAATGGACACAAAGATAGATGTGTTTTTTTGAATGACAAAATGTTTGATAAAAAATCTTTTTATAATCGAATAAAAAAGAGGTTAACTAATTGATTATAAGCAACAAATAAATAATAAAATCATTGGTTAAAATTCATTTCTTTTATTCTTTTTCTTGCCTTCTGATTTTTATAAATATTGACATATATTAAACGAACGATTCTTGGACAGCTTTTAAAATAAGGCATATACTTAACAAACAATTGTTCCCCCTAACCTAACATCACATTCTTTTCACTTTCCTTCTCCCCATTATCATATTCGAACTTTAATTTCTACTTTTGCGACATTTTTAACTGTAAATATCAGTTAAATACACAATTAAAATTTATATAATATGAAAGATTTAAAAAAAAGAGAATCAGAATGGATCTGATACAAAGAAAAGGTCACATCAAGTTGGAAATCAGAAAACAAGCAGTAGCAGAACAGTAAGCAGAATTAGTATAGTTGATGAAAATTTACTGGCTGAACGGTATTATGCAGGTACAAAAACCCACATGTATGTAGGAATTCTAAGAAGTTTCAAATTAGGCTATTTTAGAGGTCTAAATATTAACACCATAAGCGATTTGGGAATGCACTTATACGAATCGGGTGATGGTTTAAAACACGAAAAAGGAGAAGATACTTTATTGGAACTAAGCAGTTTAATGACAGAACTAAGAAAGATATGGGCAGTGATACAAAAGGAAGATACGGAACATATAGACCCCTATGGATATGATGTAAAAATAAATCACTGATAGTTTACTCCAAAGAAAGGGCATAACTTTGTCCCGTCAACCTGACAGTGGAAGGGCTACACCCTTTCACCCAGATGGTGTAGCCCTAAGCATAAAAGGGTGTAGCTATCCGGAGCAAAGGGTGTAGCCATCACAGAAAGTTGATTATTAACAATTTATATTCAACTAAAATTATTAAAATGGAGAAAAAGAAGTTGGGACACCAACCAAATCATGTAACGAAAGAAGAAAGAGTAGAAAATCTATGGAAAAAACTTATTAGACAAGAAACCGATTTATCCGAAGAAACCATTACATGGATGGCACTACGCATCCGACAGTTGACCGAGTACATGCCATACGGATGTGCGCTGATAGCCTACAGAAAACAAAATGGAGAATTCTACATGGCAAGAGGAACCCTTATTTATTATGAGTCCGATTTCCATCGGAAATATGATATTGAGCGCATTAAAAACCATGTAGCATACTGGGATATGGAACAGCAGGGATGGAGAACCTTCCAGATTGAAAACTTTCTGGAATGGAAACCGATGGTTTAAATGAAGAATGAAAAATTAAGAATGAAGAATTATGGATTCATATTTATTACATGATGCCAATGCAGGCAATAACTTTAAAATTATGATGATGATACAAAAAGAAGGAATGAAAGGATATGGCATCTACTGGATGCTGCTTGAATTCCTAAGGTTACAGAACGGATATAAAGCCGATCTGAGGGTGCTGCCTATCCTGGCACAAAAGATGAGAGTGACAGTGACTACCTCGAAGCGAATTATCTACGATTATAAACTCTTTGAGGTGGACGATACAGTATTTTCATCGCCCGGGCTTATCCTGCGCATGAGGCCACTGGAAGCCAAGCGTGAAGCGAACAGAGAGGCAGGCAAGCATGGAGGACTGGCTAACCAGCAGAAAATCAGGGAGGCAAAGGCAAGCAACGCTTTAGCAACAAATAAAGAGAATAAAGATAATAAAACAGCCCCCTCTATATCTCCCCAAGGGGAGACAGTGAAGAATGAGGAGATTCTTCTTGTTCCTCCGGAGTATGCACTCAACCGGCAGACGCACAACTACGAAGGATTGATTGCAGAATTGGAACGGCAAAAAGTTGCATCCATAAAAGAGAAAAACGCTATTCTCAGACTGACGGACTTCGGAAAATTGGGAGGCAAAATTTGGAAAATCATCTATGACATCAACAGTTCACCACAAATGAAGGCACGAATTGTTATGCCGGGAAAATATATCTTAAAGTTACTGCAAAACTAAGAAAAATCTCAAAGAGGTTAGCTCTCCCCCAAGAGCAACCTTTTTACTATTTTCAAATCAATCAAGCCCAAACTGCTTTCTGCAATAAACAAAAATAGATAGATTTTGCTTTTTACTTTAAACAAATTCGTATATTTGCTACATAAATCACTTTGAATATGGATAGAAAACGCCATGATAACATTTCCGAATGCTAAAATAAATCTGGGACTGAACATTGTAGAAAAACGTCCTGATGGATATCATAATCTGGAAACAGTATTCTATCCCGTCCCTGTAGAAGATGCGTTAGAAGTCAATATATGGAATGAAAGCACGCAGAAGTTTCGTCTGCATCAGGCGGGATTAGAAATTGCGGGAGAAGCAGAAAACAACTTAGTAGTGAAAGCTTATAAGCTTTTAGATGAAAGATTCAACCTTCCTCCCGTAGATATTCACCTGTTCAAGCATATCCCTTCCGGTGCAGGATTAGGCGGCGGTTCATCGGACGCAGCTTATATGCTGAAATTGCTGAATGAAAAGTTCAATTTGAAATTGTCTGATGAGAACTTAGAAGAGTATGCCGCCAGATTAGGAGCGGATTGCGCCTTTTTCATCCGGAACACTCCAACCTATGCAGAGGGAATAGGAAACATCTTCTCTCCTATTTCCTTATCCTTAAAAGGATATCAGATTGTTTTAGTAAAACCGGATATCTTTGTATCCACTCGTGATGCTTTTGCGCAAATAAAGCCTCATCGACAGGAAATTCCATTGAAAGAAGTCATAAAGCAGCCTATAGAGGAATGGAAAGAACGAATGGTGAACGATTTCGAAGAAAGCGTATTCCCCCAATTCCCCGCTATCAAAGAGATAAAAGAGAAACTCTATCAGGAAGGAGCCATATATGCAGCAATGACAGGGTCCGGTTCATCCGTATTCGGATTGTTCAAACCGGAATATAATAAATCTGTTAAAGAAGATTTCGGAGAAAAGGCCTTTGTATACCAAGGAACATTAAAATAAATAAAGGGACTCTTCACAACAGCATGGAGAGTCCCCCTATTCTTAATAACTTTTTATAATCCAAGAAAAGCATTAAACTGTGCAAAGATTTCTCCACAATCCCCGCGAGGTAGCCTGTAATTTACTTCTGATTTTTCTATTGGAATGTGAAATGGCGGAAAAACATCTCTCAATTTATTGGCTTTAATTTTATTGCCTGAAATTTGTTCGGCAAGTTTGTTTATATCAAGCGCATTGATTGGCCATTTATCATAGCAGTCAGAAGCTATTAATCGGGTATTACCCATAAATTCATCCCATTGCTTACAAAAAGTATCAAATTGTCTACAAAGATATTGCGCGATCCCCAAAATACGTGTATCATCCCAGTCATGAGTTCCGTTAAATACATCTGCCTTAAAATTCACTGAAACCTTCGATTCGTGATAAACATCTCCTACTTGTCTACATACTCGATAAAAGATATCTACCGGGAAGAATTCATCCGATTTTCCTTGCAGGAGGTACATTGGTTTAGGTGCAAAACACCCCAAAACCTGCCACATCTCCACTTTTCCAATAATTCCCGGAACAATGTTACAATGGCAATGCCGTTTCTCCTTGCGGGCAACATACTCGAACGTAGAAGGATAGCCAGATGAAATCAGTACAGAGAATTTTTCAGGTACAACAGATGCCAAGAATAGTCCCAGCGCCCCTCCACCAGAATTACCACATACAGCAATCTTTTCGATATTAAAATTTCTTTGCTTTCTTATCCAATTGAGCCATCCTATGGTTTCCATAACTATCAATCCCTGTACAGTCAGTCCACACTCAAAAACTCCGGGAGCGGAATAATGTCCCATGAAATGACGTTCACCCTGACCAATATTGTCCGGTACTAATACCGCAATGCCGCTGGAAGCCAAATATTCTGCCATTTTCCGATAAGCAGGATAGAGTTTACCGTTATTTCCATGCCCGCAAGCCAGCAATACAACAGGTAAACCTTTATCCGCATCATTATTGGACGGAATATACAAATGAGCTGCACCGTAACAATTATTCCACGAAACGGATTGCAAATGCTGCACTATGAAGTCCCGATTTCGTGTGACTCCATTTATTCGGGTCTTAATCACCGGAATCCATTCCTCTTTTATGGCAAGTGACTTTCGTACAATTTCCTTAATTTCCACTCTATCTTTCTCCAACCAAGGAAAAAGTCCGGGTAAATGATGTCTTGCCTCAAAACAACTATCATAATAAACAAAAAAATCGCGTAATCCATTTGTAAACTTCGAAGCCAGATAAGCTGGTTTTTGAGCATACCCCCAACCGGCAATCAACAAAAATAGAATTACTATATTCTTTTTCATAAAGTTGTCCGTGTAATTCAATCTTAAGACTTATCTCTATTTCATTCCATGTGAAAGACTTCTATAAGTGGAATACTTATTGGAGAATTATCCGGATTGACTTCCATTATATCAGCCATATAATCCCACCATTTTTGTACAATAGGAGTATTTCCCATTTCTTGGGATGAAGCTTCTCCTTTGATCTTCTGACAAGCATAAAGGATATTGGTATCCTTATCCCAATAAATGGAATAATCATAAACTCCGTTTTCTGACAATAATTGTTTCAATTCGGGCCATATCTGTGCATGCCTTCTTTCATATTCAGCTTCGCACCCCGGCTTCAAAAACATTTTAAATGCTTCTCGTTTCATAATTATTTATTGTTTTGTATCTACTTCCAATACATATACTTGTTGGGGAACCGATTGCTTCACTTTCTCTCCGTCTCCCTGTGAGGTACATTGTACAAAAAGATGCAGCATTCCCCGCTTGTTCCACAAATTTGTATCATAACTTGGTTCCCATGCATCAACCGAAAAATCCGTCAGATCACTCACATTCCAGTTCCCTTTTGAAAGGTCACCCGAGTATGCTACCGTCACCCGGCTATTACGATCTACATCACGATATATATAATATATTCCTTTTCCCCGGGTGTCAACAGCCAAACGAGGACGTGACATAGGAATCATCTTGGTACCGCGCCCACTTAATGTAAAATCCGTATGCCTATCGGCAACCTTTACCATTTGCCAATTTCCTTTTCCTATGAAGACTAATCGATATTGCGGACAAGCATCTCCGGGTTCTTTCCAATATGCGGCAATAAAAGGATTGCCTTCTTTATCAGTAGCCATACTTGTCTGGTTTATCAACTCACTTTTCTGAGGAATTTTAAATGCATATTCTGCATTTCTCACATTAATGGGAAGATGATACCGCTCACCGGTTGACTTCTGCCAAGTGATTCCTCCATCCTTGGAACAGGCATAGCATAAATCATGGTTCGTCTCTACAGCAGACGTCTCACGCCACACCCAGGAAACATGTATGGTTCCTTTCCTGTCAACACACATTTGCCAGTATGCATTTCTCTGTCCTTCACCATCAATCAAAGTATCCTGCAAGCGCTTCCACTGGCCTTTCCGCACATCGTACCTATTCAGTACAAGATTGCCCTGACCGGACTTACCCAAACGGTAAGCAAACAGCAAATCACCATTTTTCAATGTATAAAATTCGGGATAGGTCACCTTCCTTTCATCTTTACCCAACATAGATTGCAACGTATCCAGCCGGAGGGAATAAGCCTCCACACTTTTACAATATTGCAACGGAGCATTGTGATGATTGAAAGCCACATGCAGATAACCTTTACCGTCGATACCAATACTGATAACGTTGTGGGCATCCTCGCATTTTCCTTTATAAGGTGAACGGAGTATTTCAAAACGGTCGTTTCCTAAACGGCGTTTCCCCAACGTCAGATATCCATCTTCGTCATAATAGGCAATAAATTGCATATTTCCTTTCGAAGTAACGGAGTTTGTCCGAAAAATGGCAGTATTAACAGACGTACTGCTATATCCCATACCAGCTTTGACCAGTTTCTGAGCATGTAACAGAGAGACACTCCCCAACAGCCCGCATATGAGTAACAAAATATTTCTATACATAATATTTATGCTATTTCAATTTATATATTTCCGAAGCGGCTAACAAAAAGCAGCCTACTGCAAAATCCTCCGGTTCATGTATACAATCGTAAGTTAAGGGCTGACCGGCCTTAGGACTATTACTTCTCCCTTGCATATATCCCAATGCACCATTCGGATGCATACAGTCCTTTACCAAAGCATTCCAAGCTTTCAAGGTCATTGGCAGATATTCGTCACGATCCAAAATACCATTCCTTATTCCCCATGCCAAACCATATACAAATAAAGCGGTACCGGTACCTTCCTTTCCACCAAAATTACCGGGATCATGTAGGCTTACATTCCAAAAACCGTCTTCGCGCTGGCAAAGTTTAATGGCCTTGCTCATCTGCAAAAAGTCTTTCAGATAATCCTTGTAATGCTTATCTTTTCGGGGAATCAGATTCATGACACGCGCCAGCGCAGCGTATGCCCATCCATTGCCCCTAGACCAGTAGCAGTCTCGTCCGTTAGGCTCTTTATAAGGCGGGGCAAATCTCTTATCGCGATACCAAAGCCCGTCTTTACGATTGTACAACCCCTTATCGCCATGATGGTTGCGTGTGAATGAATACAAATCCCACATCTTGTCATAATAAGATTGTTCTCCAGTCAGTCTGCCCAACTTAGCAAATACAGGCATAGACATCTGGATGGCATCTACCCACCACCAGTCATCGTTCTGAGGTGTATTCACCATCATGTCAATGGATAATTTTATATCCTTGATTTTATTAGGATCATCAGGACAAATGTTATACAAATCAATATAAGTCTGCCCACAACACTGATTGTCTGCATGACGAGTAACAGTCCCTTTATCCAACCCCCATTTATGGAATTCCGCCCATTTCAATGCATAATCGTAAAATTCCTTTTGGGGATAAATAGCATGAAAAGCCATCAAACCTTCAAAATATACAGCCCTCGTCCATATATTGCTTGGCCGTAAGGTATGTACAAATGTAGGTTGACAAGGATCCGGATATTTGACCATAAAATAATTATTGGCCAACAGCATGTGTTTCAAAGTTTCTTCCTGCTTCGGTATTTGCTGTGAATACAGCGCAAGAAAATTAAAGAACACAATAATCGGTAGAATTACAAACTTGTTTTTCATAATAAACATTTCATTAATCAAAATTAAAAATCAGACTCCGCTACAAGCCAGAAAGCCTCCGTCAATTGGTATGGTAATGCCGGTTACAAAGCCGGAAGCTTCTTCATTGATAAGCCAGTTCATACAACCTACCAGCTCTTGCGCTTCCCCAAAATGCTTCATGGGTGTTTGACGCAAAATGTTACTTCCCCTTTCCGAAAAGTTACCATCCGGAGTCATCAACAGCTTACGGCTCCTGTCATTCAGAAAAAATCCCGGAGCAATGGCATTCACACGTATATGGGCCGGTGCCAGATAGGCAGCCAACCATTGGGTGAAATTTGCAATACCTGCTTTGCTCAAAGCATAAGCCGGTACCCGCGACAAAGGCCGATAAGTATTCATTGATGCAAAATTGATGATACATCCTTTGCCCAACCGAACCATATCCGGAGCAAAAACCTGACAAGGAATAACCGTGCCCATAATATTTACATCAATCACATCCAAGAAACGGCTCATGTCCAGATTAAAGAAACCGCGCAATTCTCCTTGCTCCTCTTCCAATTCCCGTTCGTTAAATTCATTGATATTAGTCACTGCCTCCGGCTGGTTACCTCCCGCCCCGTTAATAAGAATCGAACATGCACCAAACTGTTCGTTAATCAAAGCATGTGCCCTCTTTACTTCCGCTAAATTACGAACATCACACGAAACAGACAAAACATTCCCATCCGCCTCTTTTATCATCTTCTCCGTCTTCCGCAACTTTTCCAGACTACGACCTATAAGGGCTACTCGATAACCCTTCCGAGCCAAGTCTACAGCTAACTCCGAACATAACGTACCACCGGCTCCCGTAACGACAGCCACTTCTTCTTTTTTTATATTGTTCATACCTATTTCCTCCAATTTTTACAATTTCTATAACAAATGTCTCTTACTATATCGCCTAATAAAGTCATATCCGACGGGAACTCTCCGCTGACTACCTTTTCACCAATAAACCGGCAAAGCACCCTGCGGAAATATTCATGACGCGAGAAGGAAAGTACACTCCGTGAATCTGTCGTCATACCAACAAAACAGCTCAAAAGTCCATAAGAAGATAGGGACTGCAATTGTTGCGTCATTCCTTCCAAATGATCATTGTACCACCAGGCAGGACCAAATTGCACTTTTCCTAAAATACCACTGCCCGAATATGAACCGGTCAGTGTGGCAAAAACAGCATTGTCCGCCGGATTTAATGTATACAAAATGGTCCGAGGCAACGAATCCTCCTCATTCAATGTGTCTAGGAAGCAAACCAAACTGTTCACATCGCACGCCGAACCGATCGCTGCATATCCTCCCGCCGGACCAAGCCGTGTCCGCAACTGAGTATTGGTATCCCGTTTGGCCCCAATATGTAATTGCATGTTCCAGTTTCTCCGTGCATAGCAGCGCCCCATGAACAACAAGACATACGACTGTAATTTCACCGTTTCCGCAGGAGAGATTTCCCCAATCTGCAACAATTTACCGAATAAGGACGAAGCCTCTCCCGATAAAACCGGTACAAACCTGAAACCCGCATCCAAAGAATGGTCGGCGTACTCGCATCCTGCATCAGAAAAAAGGTTCAGACGAATATCTATTGCATTCAGATAATCTTCCAGACACTTTATTTTCATACCTGAAAGCTCCGCTAACTGCGAAACGAAATCCTTGAAAGAAGGAGTTGTAAAAGAAATTACCGAATCCGCCCGCAACGAAGGCTTCACTATAATATTCTGAGGTTGTAGGGATGCCTGGCGATGCCAAGTGAAATCGGCCAATAAATCATCGGAAGTACATAACATTTCCACCCGACATTTCTTCAAGATGTCCAGCATTCCCCATCCCGGCTGCCGGAGGATGTCATTGCACACCTTCCATATCTCCCCCGCATTTTCCCGATTCAAGATTTCGTCAATACCGAAAAAGCGTTTTAACTCCAGACATGACCAATGGAACAAAGGATTACCAATGGTACGTGTGAATATGGAGGCCCACGTATCATACCGTTCTTTACCGGATATGCCAACCCCTGTAATCATCTCTTCGTCAATACCGGCTATACGCATCACACGATGTTTGTAAGGATCAGCATGAATCCACAATTCTGCCAAATCAACGAATTTATGATTTTCTGCCAGTTTTCGCGGGTCCAGATGGTTATGAAAGTCTATAACCGGAAGATTTTCAGCAATCTCATGATAGAGTTGCCTAGAAATACGGGTCGTCAGCAGAAAATCCTCATTAATAAAACTATCCATACTCAAGCTGCTTTAAAAATAGCCACCATTCTTTACCATCTCCTGAGCAGAAAAGCCTTCATGTACCCAAGTACGCATCTCCCTCTCCTGCTGCTTGATAGCTTCAGCTCTCAACAATACGTCATAGGCGATGCTACGCGGAATGGCTACCACACCATCCACATCACCAAAAATGACATCTCCCGGCTTTATATAAACTTTTCCAATCCTAACCGGTATATTATATCCTGTTATTTTGGTTCTCCCTAAAGAACCGTTCGAACTGCGGTAACGGTAGAATATAGGAAAGTCTTGCTTCAATACCTGAATCGTATCACGCAGCCCACCGTTGACCACAGCACATCTTGCTCCGCGGGCTATAGCGGAAGCTGTCATTACCTCTCCCCAATGAGCTGCTTCATCTTCATTACCTGCGTCCCATACCACACAACAATTTTTCGGCATATCATCCAGCATCTGTGCCCTGATATCCATTTCCCCCTTGACAGTGGGGTCCGGATTACTGCGAATAGTGAATGCGATGCCTGCCGCACGCATTTCAAACTGCAATGGTAAGATAGTAATCGGCAAGGCTTGATCCATCAATGTGGCTTCACGCAAAACATCGTTTACGGCTCCTGTATAAAGATTTTCGTAACGTTCACACAATTCTTGATCTGAAATCGGAAACTCTATACCATCTATCCTATCCAATTTCTCAATCAATTTCTCTAACTTCATTAAATTATTGTCCATAATCATTTTTATTCTTCTAATAAACCTTTTAAATATCCTGTCGCAAATATATGTCCCAGCATCTCATACGCCGGATTTTCTCCTGACTCACCAGCCATAACAGGAGCATGGTCTGTACGGATCACTCCATCAAACCCAATTTCCTTATATGCACGCATGCAGGCTTTCATGTCAGTCTGCCCTTCATCATGGAATGTCTCTTCAAAAGCATCTGCATCTCCACGTATATCTCGGAAATGGACAAAGAAAATCTTCCGACCGAAATGTCTTATCAAAGAAGGTATGTCCTCATTCATGGCTGCAAAAGAACCTTGGCAAAATGTTATCCCGTTGTAATCGCTGGGATAAAGTTCTAAGGCTTTGTCGAAATTCTCTACATTTCTAAAGATACGCGACACTCCCTGCAAGGAAGGTACCGGAGGATCATCCGGATGAAGAGCCAGTTTCACTTTACATGCTTCTGCTACGGGTAATACCTTATCCATAAAGTATTTATAATTGTCCCATATCTGTATGTCAGTTTGTGTCCCGGCTTCAGTCAACTGCGGGGCTGCCTGCATCAATTTTGAATCAAATGCCGTTACCAGTGCCCCACCTCTCCCCTTTTTAGCAAAAGAGGTACGATACCAACCGGATTGGGGCATGAAATTGTAACATAAAACAGGAATATCCAAAGCCGCCATATTTCTCAGTACTTGCTTGAATATCTCTATTTCTTCATCCCTGCCTGGCAATCCCAGCTTAATCTTATAATGGGGAGGAGCCGGTTCAATCACTTCAAGCTTCAGACCTGCATCATTCAAACTCTCTTTAGCATAAAGCAGAGCCTTGAAATCCCACGGTTTCATATAATACCGTTCGGCAGGCAATGCCGCTACCGCATATTCTACACCCAATTGGGTTGCAATCTTCCACTTTACCGATGGCAAAGTAGGTAAATACCATGCTAGTTTCATTATTTACTTTTTTATTTTCAATTTATAAACAACACACAGAGCCACTGCCAGTAAAAGACTCAAAATGCCGGCGCATAAACTCAAATCTCCACCCATAGAACGTAGATTGGGAATGCTCATTCCTATAAAAAGCCCACCGGATACAACAAGAGATACCAACAGTAATATCATCAGTGCTTTAACATATTGCGATGAAATGGAAGGAACCTTTTTAGGGTCTATATTCACACTCAAGGCATCAAACAGTTCATCCACTTTCACTTTGTCTTTCATATCCATCTGCCCATAAACCGGCAGATAATAAAGAACCAAACAAACTATTAACTCGATAAGTGTTGCCATCTCCCAATCCACTTCGGGAAGTGCATTCAAGACAATCCCTACTACAATTCCAGCACTGATCGTAATTATAGCCGCCTTGGCATTCGGCTTGCGGCTTACAATACCCAATACCAAAGGAATACCTATAGGAATACAGAATATTCCCGTAAACAGTTTATTGGCTTCAAAAGCTCCTCCAAACCCTTCGATATAGATAGCACCTACTGTAATCAGTGCTCCGATAACCAATGTAGACCAACGAGCCACAACCAGAAGGCGTTTTTCAGCAGCTTCCGTATTAAACAACCGCTGATATACATCCTTTGTAAAAACACTCGACATAACATTGTACTCGGCATTCAGTGAAGACATAGTTGCCGCAAACATCGAAGAAAACATGATACCCATAATACCGGCAGGAAGCAAGCGAATGGCAACCGATATATAGGACATCTCCGGATTCTCCAGTTCCGGAACTATTAAAGAAGAGGCAACAGCCGGAATGAGGAATATCGGGGTAAACACTAAAAAGAGGATACCCGTCAGAACTCCCATTTTCTTAGCTGCTTTTTCGTCTTTCACACAAAAGAATTTCTGAATAAATGTCCAGTTCTCATTGTATTTTATCATCGTCATTACATAATAGATTGCCAACCAGAAAAATGCTCCTTTGGGACCATTAAACCACGTCATCTTCTCAGGGATCTGTTGATAAAGTCCACCAATACCTCCCACTTCATGTAAGGACACGGGCAGCAGTACACAGGTGATAAGTATTAAGATCACAAACTGTACCGTACTCATAATCGTTACAGTCCAGATACCGCCAATAATATTGAACAGCGTAACAATTACACCCGAAATGATGATGGCCCATTCCAATGACAGAGGAGTGACTACAGTAATGAAAACACCAATAGCATACAACCGCACCATATTGTCTAACAGCCTCACCAGTAATCCTACCCACGTCATTATTTCACGAACAGAGAAACTATAACGCTGTTCCAAATATTCGATGGGAGTGACGCAACCAGTCCGCCGCCAACGTCCGCCAAGCCACAGGCTGCCAATGATACATGCCGGTACAGTGGACCAAAATACCGTAACAGAGACCAACCCGTACTCGTAAGCAATCCCGGCATAAGCCACGAAGACAAACGTACTGAACAATCCCATAAAATTGGTAACGGTAGCCATCACCCAGGGGATAGTGCCATTTCCCTTGAAATAAGCACCGACATCTTTAATAAACCAACCGAAAGATAAACCTATCCCTGCCATCAATAATATATAAACACCAATGGCCCAGTAATCCAGTTCCTGTAATTGTAACTCCATAGCCATTATTCATATTTGATTAAGCTCTGGTCAACGACCATAATCGGAGAATCATATACCGGAAGATTGCTAAAACAATACTTGTCTCCGTGCTTACTTATATCACCGGCAGGAATCTTATAAACTTTACCAGTCAACAAATCTACCCATACAGGATTCTTAAATTTTCCCCCGGCCACTTCCACATCCACCGGGGTAGGCTGATTGAAGTTTGTAGGAGTAGCTTCATCGTACCATATCAGGAATGACTGTAATTCACTCTTTTCATCTTGATAGGCAAAAAGACTATAAGGATAATCCGTCTTGACCTCAAACCTATGTACATCTACCGAATGCTGTAACAAATCGAACACCGAAGCCAGATGTTGTACGGCATAATAAACCACCTTTGCCCGAACAACCTGGTTTTGTTCATTAGTTTCCAACAGGCCTTTTACATTTTTCTTCTTGATGGCATCATTACCGCCATAGTTCATATCTGCAATACTGAATATCCCGGTAGCAATATCCCGCCCGTGATCACCGAGCATTCTTCTCAAAGCCCATTTGGCCTGCGAGACTTCCGACCATTGATAAGCTCCTAAAGCTCCACCCATATATCCTTTGGATGGTGCACCGTTCTCACCTTGCCACAATTTGATATGATCTGAATATTTTTGTATAACTTGCCGCATCTTCTCAACCTTCGGATACACATCTTCCGGCCGGAACACATACTGGTGATACGAAATCCAATCAAAAAGTTCCAATTTCCCGCGTTCCTTAAAATCCTGCATACATTTCTCCAGAAATTCTGCATCGGCAAAGGCCAATGCCAAAGCAGCGATCTTAGCATCCGGCTCTATTCGCTTTATAATTTCTGCCGTACGAATATTCAGGTCCGTCAGACTCTTATAATCCTTGATCTGTTCTTTATTGATATCCGGCTCATTCCAGATTTCCCATTCATAAACCTTACCTTTATAATGAAGAGCCATAGCCTCCACCCATCCGTTCCAAGCAGTTTTTCCCTCTTCGGAAGTAGGCCAACCTCCTTTCAGATAGGGGGTTCCCCCACCTTCATAGATGGGGTTCCCATAAGATGCCTGTAACCAGATTTTTATTCCACGTCCAACTGCATCATTTATGATGGAATCCAACCAGGCAAAATCATAAACTCCCTTTATCTTTTCTGTTTTGGCCCATCCGGCTTGCAACCGTATCTTTTTAAGACCCAAAGGAACGATATATTCTTTATACTGATGGTAGTCGGCATAATCCCTATCCAGCACCTCGCATCCTAAAGTCAGATCGTTTTTTACCTCATGAATACTTTTAGGAGATAGTACACCGATCACTTCATACGGTACGGCAAGATTCGTTTTCACCCGTCCTTCACTAACCGGTGTATGGGTACATGAGCTTACAACCCAAAGCAGCAAAAAATGACATAAAACATTTATTTGATTCCTCATTTTCAATTCCTTTTAAAAAATTATAGTTAGAAACTGTATTATTCTTGTTTATTATATCAGTAGTTCCTTAGTTCTTATAACCTGGATTCTGTTCCAATACAGCATCTTTATTGGCTTCTATTGCACTGTAAGGTATCGGAAACAGTTCATGATAATCTTCCACACGAGGTCCGTTGAGCGTATTGTATTTACGAACACGTTCTACATACTTGCCCAATCGTCCTAACGTAATTCTGCGGAATTCCTCATATACCAATTCGCGTGCACGCTCATCCAGAATATAGTCTATGGTGACCTCCGATGCAACTACTTCAGATGTATGAGCACGGTTCCTTACTTCATTGATATCGTTTGCTGCCTTTTCTTTGTCTCCTTTCATTAAAAAAGCCTCTGCCCGTAGCAGATAGGTTTCAGCCAAACGTAGCATATATTGGTCCAGATAAGTAGCACCGGCAGTCGATTTCAGTGTTTTCAGTGCCGGATCGGCATACAGGGCTTCAGGATGTTCACCCGGAGTTGTAATCTTAGTTGGCCACGGATACCAACGCCAAGACTGTTCTTCCAAAAGTTTACTCTTCGTTTCAGGAGCAATAATACTTTTACCATAATACTTGGAAGTAGGCAAATCATAATAAGCATCACGTACCACATTGTATTTGGAATTACGCATATCATTGCTAAAATCGTCGCCCCATACCTCATACAACCACCAATGGGTATTTGACATATTGGAAACTCCACGCCCCCCCACATTGGCATCCGAACGACCATTCGAAGAAAGGAAAGCTTTCTTTCCTTCCGGATCAGTACATAAATATGTCACTGGTGCGGCAAACCGTTCCAGATAATAGGGACGATAAGAAGTTGAAGTCAGATAACCACCTTCTACATCCGGCTCCATCTGAATTACCCATAATGCTTCCGTATTACCCGAAGTTTTTCGGTTCTGATTTTTCCTTCTGAATAGATCCCAATAGACATCTCCTTCTTCCGATTTGTGAGACCCGAACCTGACTTTCATCAAACCTGTATTGGGATTATCAATCACTTCAGAAGCTAAACGAATAGCATCATCGTAGAGTCCCAACGATATACAGGTCTCAGCAAGGTAATGTTTTGCCACTAGATTGGAAATCTTTCCATCAACTACAGTATGAATGTCAGGAAGTACAGTTGTTGCTTCCAGGAAGTCATCATACATAGCTTTCAATACTTCCTCTTTCGAGTTCCGGGTGAAGTCCGTCTTTGGAGAGACATTTTCCTCAAGCACTAACGGAACACCACCGAAAATATAAACCAACGTACGATAACCGAATGCACGGAAAAATTTGGCCTCGGCAGCCACTTGGGATTTTTGTTCCGCGTTCAGTGAACTACCTTCTATACGACTGATGATGGTATTGGCATTATTAATCAGTTTATACTCACGATCCCATACGTCTGCCACACCAGCTTGCTGAGGAGTGAGCCAGTCTTTAAGATTGCCCATGAAATTATTATTGTCACGCGCATTCTTGGCTACATCTGTTTCCTGAAAGAAGACGAAATCACTATTATAGAAATTCGCACGTACTTTCGCATACAAACCTGTTAAGGCTGTTTCATAATCGGCATATGTATTATAGGCATTCTCCGGACTCAAGAAGTCCAGCGGCTTCTCTTCCAGAAAGCTGCTTTCGTTACAAGAGAAAACAAAACATGAGAATAAAAAGGCAATTCCTGCATTAAAAATATTCTGTCTCATAATTCAATCTGTTAAAAAGTTAAATCTATACCAAAAGCATAAGTACGCATTACGGGATAAGAGTCTGTGGTGAAACCAATACCGGCTTCAGGATCCCAACCATCCCAACCTGTAAAAGTCAAAAGGTTCTGTCCGCTAATAAAAAGCCTCAGATTACTCACACCTAACTTTTTAGTCCATCGCTGATCAAAGTTATAGGATAACGATACATCTTGCAAACGGACAAAGCTGCGATTTTGCATCCGATTCGTATCTACGGTAGGAGATAGCCAAGCTGTTGCAAACTTAGCATTCGGATTTCTTGGTGACCAATAATCATAGGCAGTCAGCCAACTTAGGTTCTCGGCATTACCTATCGACTTTCCAATATAATCAGGTTTGGCAATCTTCGACCGATATCCGTTCTTACCTCCCTGAATGGTATTGATGAAAAAACGTAATTCAAACCCTTTATAGCTAAAATCATTGGAAATACCCATCATGTAAGCCGGTTCTTTATGCCCTAGAATCACCCTGTCTTCACCAGCCGTAATCTCTCCATCGCCATTCTGATCCTTAATTTTATAGGTTCCGGGATAAAAACCCTTCATAATAGTACCATTCTCTTTATCTGCCAACTGCCAGATACCTTCCACTTCATAGTCATAAATGGTTCCCAACGATTCTCCGATAAACAGTCCGCTGGCTACCAAGTCATCTTCTTTACCGTCTCCATCAGTATCCTGTCCCAGTAAAGAAACCACCTTGTTCTTATTCGTTGAAAAATTCAGCCGGACATTCCATTGAAAATCTTTTGTTTTCACAGGAGTACCACCGAGTACTATTTCCAAACCTGTATTCTGTAACTTGCCCACATTGCTGCGTACACTGGAAAATCCGGTCATCGTCGGAATAATAACATCCCATAACAGATTCTTTGTGGTAGCTCGGTAAAAGTCTATACTTCCAGTCAGCCTCTCCTTGAAAAAGGAAAAGTCAATACCAACATTATACTCAGCTGTCGTCTCCCACTTTAAATCTTTATTGGACATGCGCATAACAGTAGAACCGATGGACGTACTTGCACCATCGCCAAAAACATATTTCGAGCCTGCATTCAGTTCAACCTTTGCTAAGGAACTGTAACGTGAAGTTTGGTTACCCGTCACACCAAAACTAGCTCTGAGCTTGAGATTATCCATAAATTCCGCTTCGGACAAGAACGCTTCACGAGACAATACCCAACCCAAACCAACAGAAGGAAACAGACCGAACTTGTGATTCTCGGCAAAGCCACTAAAACCATCACGACGTAATGTAGCTGTTAACAAATATTTGCTATCATAATTATAAGATGTACGAAGCATTTGATAAAGGTTGCTCTCCTTATAAGCTGACGAACGTATGGTTTGTATGATAGCCTGTCCCAAATCATTATAACCAGTTACCGTACTAGTATATTGTTGTCCTTTTGCCAGGGTATTGTCATAGGCCTGCCTGCTAGCACCATACACAAACGTTGCATTAATAGCATGCTTACCAAAAGAATTGGTATAATTTACAATATTATCCAGCAACCATACAGATGAATTATCGTGCTGCTTTGATGCTTCTCCTTGTTGACTGGCCTCATACCGACTATAATTATATAAATTCTTGGCATCAAGCGTATAATTATAATTCAAGCGATAGGTCAATCCTTTGATCCAAGGTATACTAACCAGTCCATAAACGGTTGTATTTATCTGATGACGCTTGTCTGAATTTTCGACCATATATTCCAAGAAAGGATTCATAGTTAAAGTTCCATTCGGATTGGTAATCCACTCACCATCCGCATCCTTGGGAGTCACTACGGCCGGCATACGAATAAGAGCATTCATATTGGGGGACTCTCCGGAATAGTCCAAAACGGAGAAAAAAGTATTAGTACCCACCTTCAGCCAAGATGTAGCTTGCACATCAATATTAGCTCTGAATGTAGTACGCTTATATTTGTCATTCTTTACAACTCCTCTTTGATTGGTCCAACTACCGGAAAGGAAATAAGAAACATGTTCGCTACCACCATTGATATTCACCATATCAGTAAATAAATGCCCAGTCTGCATAGCTTCATCCCACCAGTTAAAATCTGTACCATTCTCTATTCCATCCAACTGTTGCACATTCAGTTGTGACTTGGAAAAATCCCAGTCCGGATTTGGAACTAAATAACCGGATTCCTTGGTATAGGCTGACTCATATTCGATATCACGTACTTTCTGCATCCATTCTTCCCGGTTCAATGGCCGGTAATCGACTGTCGGATTACTGAACGCCCAACTACCTGAATATGATATCTTCGGTTTTTGAGCTCTTTTACCTTTTTTAGATGTAATCATCAATACACCATTAGCTGCTTTCGCACCATAAACAGCCTTACTGCTCGCATCTTTCAATATATCAATGGATTCAATATCACTCGGATTAATATCAGAAATGCGCCCACCATATATAATTCCATCCAATATAATTAAAGGAGAAGTACTACCATTAATAGTGGTTTGTCCACGCACTCCGATTGAAGGATCTTCACCAGCTGAATTGGTCTGCCCTATTTGCAATCCAGCCACCGTTCCATGCAAAGATTGCATAATGCTTGTATTCGGCGAATCTTTCATTACATTCAAATCCGCTTTAACCACAGAACCAGTCAAATCTGATTTTTTCATGGTTCCATAACCAATCACAACAACTTCACTTAAGGTTTTTGAATCCTCAACCAATGAAACATTAATCATGTTTTTCTCTCCTACCGGTATCTCCTGGCTTATGTAACCTATATACGAAAATACCAAAGTAGCAGTTTTAGAAACAACCAAAGAATAATTTCCGTCCAAATCGGAAATCGTACCTACGGAACTCTCATTTTTTACCGTAACATTCACGCCTACCAAAGACTCTCCGGTACCGGCATCCACAATTTTGCCTTTTACACCATGCTGAGCAAAAGCCGTGGTGCAAACAAACATACACAGTAGCAAATAACACTTTGTTTTCATAATATAAAATTTAATTTTTCAATGCAAAATTACTATTAGTCTTTTAGGATCAAAATAATCAGCAGAAAAAAAATGCAATTTCTGTTGTAGAACATAAGAATAAGCCATCAAAAGGGCTCTACACGAGGACACACACACAATAGTAGTTAAAAACAAAACCTAAAAATTGGCAATAGAATTATAATTCCTAATTTTGCATTATAAAACTATAAAAAAATAACTTTTATATTATAGATATGATACAAGTCATACATCGGGCCCTAAGCATTCTTGAAGTAATAGCTTCCAGCCCCAAAGAAGACCTAAGCTTGTCCGAAATTGCAGATTCACTTCAATTAAACCATGGAACATGTGCCAACATATTAAAAACATTGGTAAACAGAAACTATGTAGAACAGATAGGCGCAAAGAAGGGATACAAACTAGGCTATATGGCTTATCAATTAACCAACTCATATACCTATTATGCTGAACTGAAAGAAATCGCAAAGCCTCTTATTGAACGGCTTCGGGATAATATAAATGAAACGGTTATTCTCTCCATTATTGAAGGGGGGAAACGAATTTTATTATATGAAGCAGAATGTACCCATGAAATCCAGGTCAGAACCACCCAAGAATCCAGCGTTTATAAAGCTACTACCGGAAGAATGATACTAGCCCACTACTCTCCAAAGGAACTAAACTATTTCACAGGAAAATACGGATTACCTGATAAAGAATCGTGGCCGGAAATAAAGAATGCACAAAATCTGGTTGCTGCCTTAACTGAAATTAGAGCCAAAGAAGTAGAAATCACTTCCAATGCTAACCATGTTGTCAGCCTAGCAACTCCTATTTATAAAAACAAGACGATCATCGCAAGCCTGGGGATTTACTTGCCAGATATTCGGTTTGAAGAAATTTCTAAAATAAATATTGTCGAAAAACTTAAAGAAACAACATTTCTATTGAATAAGGCAATAGAAGAACAAGAATAAAAAATAAGCCCTGTCTCCCGACAAGGCTTATTCACAACACAAACACAAAATAAAACACGACAAAACTACTATGCAATCTTACCTGTCTATGCCGGGGAGGCATAAGTACTAGTTACGGATATTCACATATACATAAACAGCATCAGGCTGATTTGCAACATATAAACAAATGCGGGGAAGCATTTGTTCATTCCCTATTTGTTAATAAAAACAAAAATCTCTTTTACCGCTTATTGAATACCCCTCTCACGAAGCTTCAATTGCCAGTTCCATGCAGAACGCAATGTATCTTCGATGGTTTCAACAGCTTTCCAACCCAACTCTTCATTAGCGAATTTAGGATCGGCCCATACCTTTTCAATATCTCCCGCACGACGACCGACAATCTGATAATTCAGTTTCACACCAGTTGCCTTTTCGAAAGCGTTAATCAATTCCAATACTGAAAGACCGCGTCCCGTTCCGATATTAAACACTTCCACTGTTTCCTTTTGTTTCTTTTCCAAAATACGGCGGATAGCAATAACATGTGCTTTTGCCAAATCAACTACATTAATGAAGTCGCGTATACAAGAGCCGTCGGGCGTATCATAATCATCACCAAAGACGCTCAGTTTCTCACGGATACCGATAGCGGTCTGGGTCAGATAAGGTATCAAGTTCTGAGGCACACCATTGGGTAACTCACCGAGCAATGCTGTCGGATGCGCACCAATCGGATTGAAATAGCGCAGCAAAATTGCATTGATAGGAGCACCTGAAGCCACTGTATCGCGAACGATTTCTTCATTGATCTGCTTCGTATTACCGTAAGGAGATTCAGCTTTCTTAATCGGGGCTTTCTCCGTTACCGGCAATTCGTCCGGCTGACCGTAAACTGTACAAGAAGAAGAGAACACAATACCTTCCACTCCGTGCTTTGGCATCAACTCAAGCAGGTTAATCAATGAAACCAGATTATTGCGATAATAAAGCAATGGTTTCTGAACCGACTCGCCTACAGCCTTACTGGCTGCAAAGTGGATGATGGCTTTAATGCCTTTATATTTAGTAAACACAGCGTCAAGACCAGCGAAATCCAAACAATCCAATTTTTCGAATGCAGGACGAATACCTGATACTTTTTCGATGTTATCAACTACATCGGCGCTAGAGTTTGACAAATTATCTATTATCACTACTTCATAACCTGCGTTTTGAAGTTCTACTACAGTATGTGAACCAATATAACCGGTTCCACCTGTAACCAAGATTTTTTCTTTCATCAGTGATTTATTCTTATAGGTTATCATCGTTGTGGCGGCAAATTTAAGGAAATTAATTTTAGATAAAAAGAAAAAAGAGTATTTTTTTAGTTTAAATTAAAAAGGGGCAGAATTTCTTCTACCCCTTATCTATTACTGAATGTTCTTTTTTTCAGATCTTTACTACACCGGAGAATCCCATGAAAGCCATAGCCAAAAGACCGGCTGTAATTAAAGCAATCGGAGTTCCTTTCATGCCTTTCGGAATATTCACCAAACTCATCTGTTCACGCAAACCCGCAAAGAGTGTCAGTGCCAAGCCAAAGCCAATAGCAGTAGAGAATGCATAAACTACACCCGTCAACAGGTCATAATCCTTTTGAATTACAAGAATGGCCACACCAAGAATACAGCAGTTTGTAGTAATCAAAGGTAAAAATACACCCAGTGCCTGATATAGGGAAGGTGATACTTTTTTAAGAATGATTTCTACCATCTGAACCAAGGCTGCAATTACCAAAATAAAGGTAATTGTTTGCAGGTATTCCAAACCGAAAGCATCAAGAACAAACTTTTGAATAAGGAATGTCACTATAGTAGCAATAGTAAGTACGAATGCTACAGCAGCCGACATACCCAATGCAGTTTCCACTTTCTTGGATACTCCGAGGAACGGACAAATTCCCAGGAATTGTGACAACACGATGTTGTTAACAAAGATTGCCGAAATAAATATCAATATATATTCCATACTAAGTTCTTAATTATGCTTTTTTAAAGCTGTTAATCAATGCAATCAGATAACCCAACGCGATGAACGCACCCGGTGCAAGTACGAATATCAACATACCGTATTCTTCAGGAAGAATAGTCAGATTGAAGATTTTACCTGTTCCCAGAAACTCACGTACGGCACCCAACAGAGTAAGAGCCAAGGTAAAACCAAGTCCCATTCCCAAACCATCGAAGAAAGAAGCTACCGGAGTATTCTTTGCAGCAAAAGCTTCGGCACGTCCCAGTACGATACAGTTTACCACAATCAGCGGAATAAACAGACCCAGCGTAGCATACAGAGCAGGAACATAAGCCTGCATCACCATTTGCAACAACGTTACAAAAGATGCGATAACTACGATAAAAGATGGAATACGCACCATATCAGGGATAACATTCTTAATAGCCGAGATTACAATATTAGAGCAAATCAACACGAACATGGTTGCCAATCCCATACCCATACCATTAATGGCGGAAGAGGTAGTACCCAGCGTAGGACACATACCAAGCAGGAGTACAAACGTAGGATTCTCTTTAATAATCCCGTTCATCATAACTTTAAAATTATTCATATCTTCTACTCCTTTCTTTATTTAGCGCTGATGGAATCCGTAGCCTCAGTAGCTGCGTTTTCAGCAGGTTCAACAACTTTTTGTGTAGCGCCCGTAGCAGCATCAGACTCATTCTGACCCGCATAAGCAGCATAAGCAGCATTCACAGCATTCAGGAAAGCACGTGAAGTAATGGTAGAAGCGGTAATAGCATCTACCTGTCCCCCGTCTTTGCTAACAGACAAAGGGGCCTTACCCGGATTCATTCCCTTAATACTTCCTTTGTTGCCTTCTTTAAACCAATCGGCAGCTTTGGAACCCAATCCCGGAGTTTCCGCATGCGACAACAAAGAATAATCTATAATGTTTCCTTCTGCATCAAAACCGACCAGTACCTTCAGTTCACCGCCAAATGCCATTGAACTGGCTTCTACAGCAGCACCAATAAATTGTCCGTCTTTCGTTGCAGGATACACGGCATAATCCACACCATTCACAGCCTGCACCTTTTTTTCCGCAATCGGATCGTTATCAAAACCAGGAACAACCGCACTTACCGCATCACTCAATGTCTTTGCATTGGCTTGTGCAATAGGTTCTTTCGTCAGCTCATTTACATATGCCAGCAACGCCACAGAAATAGCGGTAACACCCGTGAGTACCAGCAACATATTCTTCAAGGATGATTCTAACTTTTTCATTTCTTCTTCGCTACCTCCCCAAAGCGTTTAGGTTTACAATATGTATTTATCAACGGAGTAAAGGCATTCATAATCAGGATGGCGAATGACATACCCTCAGGATAAGCACCGAACAAACGGATAATCACTGTCAGCAGACCGATACACACACCATAGATCAACATCCCTTTCTTGCTCATCGGAGAAGTGACATAATCCGTAGCCATAAAGATAGCACCCAACATCAAACCACCTGTAAGCAGTTGAAGCACCGGAGATACATATACTTCCGGATCTACCAGATGCATGATACCTGAGAATACAAATACTGTTGCCAATATAGAAATAGGAATATGCCAGGTTATAATTTTCTTCCAAAGCATATAAGCCAATCCCAACAGCAATGCCAAGGCACTTACTTCACCCAAGCAACCTCCATTATTACCAATCAATAAGTCAAAAGAAGAAGGCAAATCTTTTAAAGCTTCTATATTTCCACCGGCAATCTGCTTCATCAGGTTAAGAGGTGTAGCCGCCGTCGTTGCATCTGTATAAGAAGTCAACTGTCCGACAACCGGCCAGCTCGTCATCTGCACAGGGAAAGAGAGCAACAGGAATACACGGCCTGCCAATGCGGGGTTGAACGGATTACAACCCAGTCCGCCAAAAGACATTTTACCGACACCTATTGCAAACAATGCACCCAGAATAATAATCCAGATAGGCAGATTGGAAGGTAAGTTGAATGCCAGCAACACACCTGTGATTACGGCAGAACCGTCACAAATAGTCGTGGTTTCTTTCTTTAAAAGGAATTTGCCGATAGCCCATTCAAAGAACAAACAGGCAGCTACCGAAGTAGCCGTAACAATCAGCGCACCCAGTCCGAAGAAATAGAGTGATACGAGAAATGCAGGAATCAATGCAATGAGCACGCCATACATATTCTTTTTCACGCTGTCACCACCATGGACATGGGGCGAAAGTGATACTATTAATTTATTTTCCATACTTCGTTATTTTTTAGCTTGACGTGCACGGATGATCGCTCCTACTTTACCTTTACCCAAACGGCAATAATCCAACAACGGACGGTTCGCAGGACAGGTGAACTGGCAAGAACCGCACTCGATACAATCCATTATTCTTTCTTTCTCCATTCTCTCGAATTCAGTATGTTCAGCAAGCGCCGACAACAAATAAGGCTCCAATCCCATCGGACAAGCACCCACGCACTTTGCACAACGGATGCAAGGTTGAATTTCACCACGCTTGGCTTCCTTATTGTTCATTATCAGAATACCAGAACTACCTTTAGCAGTTGGTACATCTGTATTTATCAACGCCTTTCCCATCATCGGGCCACCACCGATAATCTTACCTGTATCTTCGGGCAAACCACCGCAAGCATCAATCAACTGCTTCATCGGTGTACCGATACGTGCCAGGAAGTTGGAGGGTTTTGCCACCGATTTTCCTGTTACGGTAATCACACGTTCAAACAATGGCTTATTCTTCTGTACAGCTTGATATACGGCAAATGCAGTACCCACATTCTGTACCACAGCACCTGTAGAGATAGGCAATGCGCCACTTGCTACCTGACGGCTGGTGATGGCATCAATCAACTGCTTTTCACCTCCTTGCGGATATTGCACTTTCAAAGCAACCACCTCGATACCTGCATAGCTGGAAGCAACTTTTGTCATCAACTGAATAGCATCCGGCTTATTATTTTCAATACCGATAAATGCCTTATTAACCTTTACGGCCTTCATCAGGATAGATACACCTACCATAATTTCTTCTGCATGTTCCAGCATTAACTGGTGATCAGCTGTCAGGTAGGGTTCACATTCTACGGCATTAATGATCACACATTCTGCCTTGAATGCAGGCGGCGGACAAAGTTTCACTTGAGTAGGGAAACAAGCACCACCCAAACCTACAATACCGGCATCGGCAATCTTTTTCACAATTTCTTCAGAGGTAAGATTACATTCCTTCACCAAAGTTTCTGTGCGGTCAATGCTTTCTTCCCATTCGTCACCTTCTACGTCGATAAAAATAGCTGGCTTCGGATAACCGCTGGCATCGATAATCGAATCGATCTTAGCAACCTTGCCGCTGACAGACGAGTGGATGGCTGCAGATACAAAACCACCGGGTTCAGCAATCTTTGTGCCGACTTTCACCACATCTCCTTTAGCCACAAGCGGTTTTGCAGGTGCACCGATGTGCTGTCCCAGCAGAATCACAGCTTTGGCAGGAACTTCCGCCTTGATGATGGGCTGATGTGCTGAAAGTTTATTTTCGTGTGGATGAACACCACCGATTGAAAATGTCTTCAACATACAATTCTGTATTTTAGTCGTTTATTACTTCTTGATTATTAAGCTTCCGCCTTCGGAGTTTCCACCTGAGGGGTTTCAACTACTTTCGGGGTTTCTACAGCCTTAGGAGCCTCTGCTGCTTTAGGAGTTTCTGTAGCTTTTGGCGCAGCAGCTACTTTAGCAGCAGCCGGAGCAGCACCTTCCGCCTTCGGCTTGCGCGGCGGGAAATTGAGTGCGACAATCGTGTTCTGCGGACAAACTTCCTCGCACTTACGACATGATTTACATTTGTTCGGGTCAATGTAAGCCAGATTATTCTCCAGCGTAATGGCCTCGAACGGACATACTTTCACGCACTTGCCACAACCGATACAAGCAACCGTACAAGCCTTACGCGCTACGGCACCCTTGTCTTTGTTCACGCATTGCACATAGACACGGCGTGACTTCTTACCCTGCGGGCGGATTTCAATAATATTCTTCGGGCAAGCCTTTGCACAAGCACCACAAGCCGTACATTTGGCTTCATCCACTTCCGGAAGTCCTGTTTCGGGATTCATGTGGATAGCATCAAACTGACAGGCTTCCACACAGTCGCCACAGCCCAGACATCCAAAACTACAACCTGTTTCACCACCATAAAGAGAAGCTGCAATAGCACAACTCTTCGCGCCATCGTACATATTTACACGCGGGCGATTGGCACAGGTTCCATTACATCTCACAACCGCAACCATCGGTTCGGCCGCAGTAGCATCCAAACCAAGGATTTCGGCAATTTGCGTCATGACAGGTTGTCCGCCTACCGGACAGAATTTTCCGTCCAACGAACCTGCTTTTACACAAGCATCGGCAAAACCACTACAACCCGGGTAACCACATCCACCGCAATTTGCTTGAGGCAACACCTCTCCTACCTGTGCAATTCGCGGGTCTTCGTACACGGCGAATTTCTTGGAAGCGATATACAGAATAGCAGCCGAAACCAGCGCTATAGCTCCCAATGAAATCACTGCAATCAGAATTACATTCATAAATTAGTTATTTATTTAATTATTTGTTTTTAATGTTCTAATAGTTAGTCTATCGGCTTTATGGAAAAAGAGAACTTTTTCCCCATACGTGTTTTATTCAGCCATAATATATAATAGTAAGGTATAAGGAAAGCTAACGAACAAATCGCAGAGAGAAGTTCGTCGTTCCAGATAGCCATAAATATAAAAAGAGAAATAATCAGAACACAGAAAGGTATTATAAAGGCCAGTAACACCGCCATCATCCCCATGGATAGTTCTCCGAAGACGATTACCCGGTCACCGGGTTGGTAGGAAGATGCATCATTACTGATTACATCAATCATTTTTTCTTTGGTATCAGCCGAGGCACAATGTCCTTTAGCGCTACACGCTGCACAAGCTGACGTTTGGACAATTCTCACCATAACATGAGAACCGTTTATGTTTTCCACAATACCTTGATGTTTTATAATATCTGCCATTTTGCAAACTGTGCATTACAAATTGCGGCAAATTTACGCATTATTTGTGAACTGCAAGGCTTTCACCTACTTTTTTATGTGTACGCTAACGCACTTTTTCCCGTTTTAACTGTTTTTCCTCATTTTTTTCACAGGAAAAGCCAGAAAAGCTGTTAAAAAACAGGGATTGATGTATCACTTTGCACTATTGTTCAAAAGAAACAGCCTCATTTACTACATTTATACTATACTCATTGGCAGGAATCAGAGGCTGCTCAGCATCCTGTCAGATCCCTACCAAAAAAGGTTCACCCCCCTGTTTGCTCCGTACCATCCCCGGATAGAGGTACCTTCAACCGAATTTGGTACGGAGTTGGTACGGACCGGATATTGCCCAACTCCGGCCTTGGTTCCTTTTCGGGCACGGAAAGGAAGCCATTAATTCCACTAATGGAGGGATATTATAAATAAAGCTGCCCCCAAAAGGAAGCAGCTTCATTATTTATATCAAGTATTTATAATTACCACTTATAATTAATACCAAAACTCAGAATTTCATTCACCTGGAAGTGACTATCTCCTGTAGTCGGCTTGCTACTGTCATCATAACGTGCATGTACATACAATTTTGTAGAAAGATAACGGTTCAATATGAAATTGATCGTATTCTCCCATTCTACACGAGTCCATTCGTAGCTGGTCAGATAATTCAGACGGGAATTCAATACGATGGAAGGAATGATGGTCCACTCCAATGTGGGTTGTATTTGCGAACCCCAGTTGTGACGTACACACTTGCCTTCCTCCAAACCGAAGTCCACCTCATTCACATCTTTATTGCCTATATAACGCATCGTCCAAGTCAACGGAGCCATAAAAACAGACAGACTAAACTTTTTCTTCTTCAACTTGTAGTCCATACCGACACTGGTGGATAAATCCGCCGGAGCAAAGAAAGCTGAAACTAACTTTTCGCTGTTCGCCTTATAACCATGGCAGAACTGGGTTTTAAATTCTGTTGAAATGGTATAGTACCAATTAGAAGCTGCCTGAATACCCATTTTACTATACAAGCGTAGCAGGTCAGTGTTTACCAGATAATCGTGATACTTGTCCGAAGGAGTGGAACCAAAACCTAACTTGGCCTCCAACATATTTTCCCACTGCACTTTCTCGCGATCATTATAATTAGCAAACAATTGCAGATTCGCCAGAAAAGAGTTTGTACTTTCACCACCTTTATACCAGTTGTCAGAAATATAGTTTTGAGTAATCTGCAAAGAACCACTTCCACCCGTCACCCACCAATTGGGCTTATGGATCACAACCTCTGCATCCTCTTTTACATTGGCCATATCTTCCTGGACAAATAATTTCAGGACAGAAGGTTTAGATGAAACTTCTTTTTCAATATTATCCGTGAAACTTTTCACCTGCATTAATTCATCTTCCCATGCCACAATCTTAGGCGGATTCTCATTAGCATAAAGATATAACAGCGCACGGTCCACCACTTCATTGGCACGTTTCTTCGAAGTAAAAGGAGCTTCATCAAACAACAATGGTTCCTTTACAGAAGTTTTTGCTGTATCAAAAGGCTGGAATTTCCATTTCAATGTTGAAATGCTCTCCATGGGAGAATTATAATAAGTCAACGGGATAAACAAGCGGTAATAATCAGGATTGTCCGCAATGTAACGCTCCGGAGTGGAAGGATCATTCAGGTAATTTAATACTCCCAAATGTTTTTCATAGGATATGGAAACTGTATCCAATTCTGGGGTAGCACTTCCCGGCTTCAACTTTAAAACAAAATATTGCTTCATTAAGTCCGATAAAGTATCCGCTTGTACTACAGCCGTTTTTTCACCGGTTTTTAATACAGGCTTCACCGAATTCTGCGCCATAGCCGACGAAGAAAAAAGCACAGCGATTGCCCATAAAGATAAAAATTTATTCTTCATAACGCCCTAAAATCTATGTTTTGAGCGCAAAATTAAATTAAAATGTTTAGAAAACATAGAAATAGAGAAAGAAAAAGAAAACATGCTTTTTTTATAATTGTTTCACCGAAACTTTATGTACTTCCTCTTTTTTTTGTAATTTTGCGCTTTTTAAGTCTCACGTGTAGACAGATAGATACACAAATGTGTAAACAAAACAATAATATTAAAAACAGTATAGCTGTGGGAGAAACAAAGTATATTTTCGTCACCGGTGGCGTTGCCTCATCTTTAGGTAAGGGTATCATCGCCTCATCCATTGGTAAATTGCTACAAGCAAGAGGTTACAAAGTAACCATTCAAAAGTTTGACCCGTATATCAATATTGACCCGGGTACTTTAAACCCCTACGAACACGGAGAATGTTATGTGACTGTAGACGGACATGAAGCTGACCTTGACTTAGGCCACTACGAACGTTTTCTTGGCATCCAGACTACAAAAGCCAATAACATCACAACCGGACGCATCTATAAAAGCGTTATCGATAAAGAACGCCGTGGTGATTATTTAGGTAAGACCATTCAAGTCATTCCTCATATCACGGACGAAATCAAACGAAACGTAAAGTTGCTGGGTAACAAATATAAATTCGATTTTGTAATTACAGAAATCGGCGGTACGGTGGGCGACATCGAATCCTTGCCATATCTGGAAAGTATCCGTCAGTTGAAGTGGGAACTGGGACGTGACGCATTGTGTGTACACCTTACATATGTGCCTTACCTCACAGCCGCCGGTGAATTGAAAACCAAACCGACACAACACTCCGTAAAGGAATTGCAGAGTGCAGGTATCCAACCGGATATATTGGTTTTGCGCACGGAACACGAATTGAGTAGCAACGTACGCAAGAAAGTTGCTTTGTTCTGTAATGTGGATGAAAACGCAGTAGTACAGAGCATCGATGCTCCTACCATCTACGAAGTTCCCATCCTGATGCAGGCTCAGAAACTGGATGAAACAATATTGAAGAAAATGGGATTGCCCGTAGGCGACACACCGGGACTGGGCCCGTGGCGTGCTTTTCTTGAACGCCGTCATAAAGCGGAAAATACAGAACCGCTGCACATCGCACTAGTTGGCAAATATGATTTGCAGGATGCATACAAATCCATCCGTGAAGCCCTGTCACAAGCCGGTACGTACAATGACTGTAAGGTATCTGTAGACTTCGTGAACAGTGAAAAGCTCACGGAAGAAAATGTAGCGGAAGCATTGAAAGGCATGGCAGGTATATTGATTGGCCCGGGATTCGGCGAACGTGGTGTTGCCGGTAAGTTCGTAGCTATCAAATATGCACGCACGCATGATATTCCGACTTTCGGTATCTGCCTGGGAATGCAATGCATTGCTATCGAATTTGCACGCAACGTACTGGGATATACTGATGCTGACTCACGCGAAATGAATGAGAAAACTCCGCATAATGTGATTGACATCATGGAAGAACAGAAATCCATCACCAATATGGGTGGAACGATGCGTCTGGGAGCTTACGAATGTATTTTGCAGAAAGGCAGCAAGGCATACGAGGCATACGGAACAGAACACATCCAGGAACGCCACCGCCATCGCTATGAATTCAATAACCAGTATAAAACGGAGTATGAAGCAGCCGGCATGAAATGTGTAGGTATCAACCCGGAATCGGACTTGGTGGAAATCGTAGAAATACCGGAACTGAAGTGGTTTGTCGGAACTCAATTCCATCCGGAATACAGCAGTACGGTATTGAATCCCCATCCGTTGTTCGTGGCTTTCATTAAAGCATCTATCGAAAGTTTCGAGGAAAAGGAAAAAGCAAAGAAATAAGATTATTTCAATAATTATAAAATTGTAAACTAGAAATTATTCATGGATAAAAACACCATTACAGGTCTTGTTTTAATAGCAATTTTGTTAGTCGGCTTCAGTTTTCTGAGTCGCCCCAGCAAAGAGCAATTGGAGGCACAGCAGCGTTATTATGATTCCATTGCGCTGGTACAGCAACGTGAAGAAGCACTGAAAGCCAAAGCGGATGCAGCATTGGCAAATGAAAAAGATGTAGAAACTGTGGATTCTACTTCACTCTTCTTCAATGCTCTCCAAGGAACAGATTCGCTGATTACTATTCAGAACGACGTGGCTGAGTTGACCCTCAGCACCAAAGGCGGTTCCATATTCTCCGCTGTATTGAAAGAGTATATGGAGCAGGACAAGAAGACTCCTGTAACCTTATTCACCGGAAACGATGTTTCCATGAATTTCCTTTTCTATAATAAAAAGGAAACAATACAGACTAAGGACTATTACTTCACCACTGTGAACCGTACGGACAGCACTGTAACGATGCGTCTGTCTGCTGACAGTGCAAGTTTTATAGACTTCAAGTATGCATTGCATCCCAACACTTACCTGGTGGACTTCAGCATCGAAGCTAAAGGCATGGCAGATAAGTTGGCAGCAAGTAATAACTATGTAGACATCGAATGGGCACAACGCGCCCGTCAGATCGAAAAGGGTTATGTATACGAGAACCGTCTGTCTGAACTGACTTACAAGTTCATGGGTGATGGTACAGATTATTTATCAGCCAATAAAGATGATGAAAAAGAAGTACCGGAACGTCTGGACTGGATTGCTTTCAAGAATCAGTTCTTCTCTTCAGTATTTATTGCAGACACCGACTTTGAAAAAACGAAGTTAGTATCTAAAATGGAGAGAGAAGGCAGTGGATACATCAAGGACTACTCTGCTGAAATGAGTACGAGCTTTGACCCGACAGGCAAACAGCCTACACAGATGTTCTTTTACTTCGGCCCGAACCATTACAAGACACTGACCGCACTGGATAAGGGACGTTCGGAAAAATGGGAACTGAACCGTCTGGTTTATTTAGGTTGGCCGTTGATTCGCTGGATTAACAAATGGTTTACTATTAATATCTTTGACTGGTTGTCCGGTTGGGGTCTGAGCATGGGTATCGTATTGTTACTGATGACATTGATTGTAAAAGCAGTCGTATTCCCCGCTACCTGGAAAACGTATATATCTTCTGCCAAGATGCGCGTGTTGAAACCGAAAATAGACGAAATCAACAAGAAATACCCCAAGCAGGAAGATGCGATGAAGAAGCAACAGGAGGTAATGGGAATGTACAGCCAGTATGGTGTGAGTCCGATGGGTGGTTGTTTGCCGATGTTGGTACAATTTCCCGTTCTGATTGCGCTGTTCATGTTCGTGCCAAGTGCTATCGAATTGCGTCAACAGAGCTTCTTATGGGCTGATGACCTTTCAACGTATGATGCTTTCATCAACTTCCCGTTCAATATCCCGTTTCTGGGCAGTCACCTCAGTTTGTTCTGCTTACTGATGACCGTTGTGAATATTCTGAACTCCAAGTTCATGATGCAACAACAGGATACCGGAGCAAACCCGCAGATGGCAGCGATGAAGTGGATGACCTATCTCATGCCGATTATGATGTTGTTTATCTTGAACAGCTATCCTTCAGGTTTGAACTATTACTACTTCATATCGACATTGATTAGTGTGGTGACTACTCTCATTCTGCGCAAGACTACGAATGAAGAGAAACTTCTTGCCCAATTGGAAGCCCGAAAGAAAGATCCGAAGAAAGCTAAGAAAACCGGCTTTGCCGCTCGCCTGGAGGCAATGCAGAAACAACAGGAACAGTTGATGAAAGAGAGACAGAATAAAAAGTAAGTCTCCGTTTTTCATCACTTGATAATAAAAGCCGGGCAATTGATGTAATTGTCCGGCTTTCTTTCTCTTATAACAACTATAACTATAATTTAAATGAAAACTAAATACACCAACAAACAGATTTGGATGATAGCCTATCCGATCCTTATCAGCCTGCTGATGGAACAAATGATAGGTATGACAGACACCGCCTTTCTAGGACGGGTAGGCGAAGTAGAACTAGGAGCATCAGCCATTGCAGGTGTTTTCTATATGGTAATCTTTATGGCAGCTTTCGGCTTCAGCATCGGAGCACAGATACTGATAGCACGGCGAAACGGTGAAAAACAGTACCGGGAAATTGGTGACCTTTTCTATCAGGGAATTTACTTCCAGATAGGATTGGCAACAATCATGTTCCTGCTCTCCTACTTCCTGTCACCGATTATACTAAAGCGTATCGTTGCCTCCGAACACATTTATGAAGCAGCTATTAGCTACCTGAACTGGCGTGTCTTCGGAGCTTTCTTCTCATTCAGTGCAGTCATATTCCGTGCTTTCTTTCTGGGAACTACACAAACAAAAACCCTGACCCTGAACTCAATAGTTATGGTATTGAGCAACGTAGTGTTCAACTATATATTGATTTTTGGAAAGTTCGGTTTCCCAGCCCTCGGTATTGCAGGTGCAGCCATTGGCTCATCGCTTGCAGAATTAGTTTCATTGGCATTTTTCATCCTCTATACCCGTAGTCGCATCGATTGCCGCAAGTATGGACTGGATCGTATTCCTAAGTTCCGTCCGGAAGTATTAAAACGGATGTTAAACATCTCTTTCTGGACAATGATACAGAATGTTATTTCTTTGTCCACTTGGTTTTTATTCTTCCTCTATGTAGAGCACCTGGGAGAGCGGTCGCTTGCCGTTACAAACATTGTCCGGAGTGTATCCGGTATACTGTTTATGGTAATGATGGCATTTGCCTCGACATGCGGTTCACTAGTCAGCAACCTAATAGGTGCCGGCGAGAAAGATTGTGTAGAAGGGACCATCCGGCAACATATACGTCTTGCCTATATATTTGTCTTACCATTGGCATTGCTCTTCGTACTATTCCCCAAATTGATACTGGGCATCTACACCGATATGACCGATTTACAGGATGCAGCCGTACACTCACTTTGGGTGATGTGTTCTGCATATTTATTTCTCGTACCTGCCAATGTATATTTCCAGTCAGTTTCCGGAACTGGAAATACACGCACAGCACTGGTAATGGAACTAGCCACACTGGTGATCTATGTGGCCTATATTACTTACACCATTCTTTACCTTAAGTTGGATGTAGCCCTATGCTGGACATCAGAAATGGTGTATTCCATCTTTATTCTACTATTTTGCTGGCGGTATATTAAACGAGGACAATGGCAGAAGAAACGTATATAATTTGTATATTTGTCGCAAAATAACTGTAACGAACAACCTATATGAAACAAGTAAACTTATTGCTTATGTCAGCAGCTATGACACTGGCTGCCTGCGGTGGGACAAAAGACGCAGGGCAAGCCGGAGTACCGCTTATCGAGCGGTCGAACATCAAGATTGAAGGCAAGCGCATGACTCCCGAAGCTCTCTGGGCCATGGGACGTATCGGCGGTGTAGCCGTATCTCCCGATGAAAAGCAGATTGCTTACACGGTAGCTTACTACAGTGTACCGGAGAACAAGAGCAACCGTGAAGTCTTTGTGATGAACACAGATGGAACAGGCAACCAACAAATCACCCGTACTCCTTGGCAGGAGAACGAAGTAAACTGGATAAAAGGCGGTACTAAACTGGCGTTCCTTTCTAATGAAAGTGGCAGCAGTCAGTTGTGGGAAATGAATCCTGATGGCAGCGGACGCAAGCAATTGACGCAATATGATGGTGATATCGAAGGTTATTCTTTCTCTCCCGACGGCAAGAAGTTGCTTTTCATTGCACAAGTGAAAACTAAACCAAGTACCGCGGATAAGTATCCTGATCTGCCTAAAGCAACGGGGATCATCGTTACCGACCTGATGTACAAACACTGGGATGAATGGGTAACCGGTGCTCCACATCCTTTTGTAGCCGATTTTGATGGAAACAGTATCAGTAATATAAAAGATATACTGGAAGGGAAACCTTACGAAAGCCCGATGAGACCTTGGGGTGGCATCGAGCAACTGGCATGGAGTCCTGCCGGAGACAAGGTAGCATATACTTGCCGTAAAAAAAACGGTCTGGCTTATGCCATCTCCACCAACTCGGATATTTATATCTATGACCTTGCAACTAAGAAGACAGACAATATCACCGAAGAAAACAAAGGTTACGACACGAATCCTCAATACTCTCCCGATGGTAAATACATTGCCTGGCAGAGCATGGAACGTGACGGTTATGAAGCAGACTTAAACCGCCTCTTCATTATGAATCTGGAAACAGGTGAGAAACGTTTCGTCAGCAAGGAATTTGAATCGAATGTAGACGGTTTCTTATGGAATAAAGACTCTAAAAGTATTTATTTCATCGGTGTCTGGCATGGTGAAACACAGATTTATAATGTAGACCTTGCTGCCAATGATAAGATTACACAATTGACAGACGGCATGTATGACTATGCTTCCCTTGCCCTTGCAGGAGATAAGGTAATCGCTTTACGCCATTCAATGAGTATGGGTGATGAAATCTATGCCGTATCTGCCACCCGCAACGGTGATGCTTTTGCCGAAGCAAAGCAACTGACCTTCGAAAACAAGCAGATTTACGACCAATTGGAAATGGGTAAGGTTGAAGCTCGCTGGATGAAGACTACAGACGGCAAACAGATGCTGACATGGGTAATCTATCCGCCACAGTTTGACCCGAATAAGAAATACCCCACCCTCCTGTTCTGTGAAGGTGGTCCGCAAAGCCCCGTAAGCCAGTTCTGGAGTTATCGCTGGAACTTCCAGATTATGGCTGCCAACGATTATATCATCGTAGCTCCCAACCGCCGCGGTCTTCCGGGTTTCGGAGTAGAATGGAATGAGGCTATCAGTGGAGATTACGGCGGTCAGTGTATGAAGGATTATTTCACAGCGATTGATGAAATGGCGAAAGAACCGTTTGTAGACAAAGACTGTCTCGGTTGTGTAGGCGCCAGCTTCGGCGGCTTCTCCGTTTACTGGCTTGCCGGACATCATGACAAGCGATTCAAAGCATTCATCGCACATGATGGTATCTTCAACATGGAAATGCAATATCTGGAAACTGAAGAAAAATGGTTTGCCAACTGGGATATGGGTGGCGCATACTGGGAAAAACAGAATCCGGTGGCTCAACGCACATTCGCCAACTCTCCACACCAGTTTGTAGACAAATGGGATACGCCTATCCTTTGTATTCACGGTGAAAAGGATTACCGCATTCTTGCCAACCAGGCAATGGCTGCTTTTGATGCTGCCGTAATGCGTGGTGTTCCTGCCGAACTGCTGATCTATCCAGACGAGAACCACTGGGTATTGAAACCTCAGAATGGTATTCTCTGGCAGCGCACATTCTTCGAATGGCTGGACGAATGGCTGAAAGAATAAAATTTATAAAAGAATAATCCCCCTCTACCCTTATACTGAAAAGAGATTATGCCTGCAGAGGCATAATCTCTTTTTTGTCTTATCCCCTCCCACACCCCCTTCTCACCCCGATTTGTGACATATTAGGACTCCCCCTCGGACAAAACAGGACTACCACCCCTCAAAAAGCACATCCCGTCACGACGCTTTTCCATAACTTTGCAACATATTCAACAACACACGAAGAATAATGAAGTTATTACAGTTAATCACATGTACACTACTTGCACTCCTGCCATTCAATAGCAGAAACGCACAGGCACAAGAAGCCTTACCGCGTATTGCCTTAAGCAGCAACCTGCTTTCGTGGGCAACACTTGCTCCCAATATCGGTGTAGAAGTATATATAGGAAAGAAACTCTCCATAGCCGCCGACGGCAGTTACGGCATGTGGAATTACTCCCATACGCATAGCAGCATGCAGACCTGGAGCGTAGGCGGCGAAGCGCGCTACTGGCTGCAAACCCGGCAATACGGATTCCGCCGCACTTACATCGGCCTGTCCGTCCGTGGTGGAGAATACGACCATTATAACTGCAGCGACGGACACCGTGGCGAAGCCCTGCTGGCAGGCCTCATCGCAGGCTACCGTTTCACCCTTCCGGGCAACTGGTTCTTCGATGCCGGGCTGGGTTTGGGATACATCCATACCCGCTACGACCGCTACTTCCGCAACAAACGCTTCAAAACATACGAATTCAACGGAGAGCGCACCCGGAACGTCTTCGGACTGACCAACCTACATGCAAGCGTCATTTATCGTTTTCCCACTAAAAAAAGATAGAATATGAATGCACTGAATAAATACAATACCCGTTTCCTGCTCCTCCTGCTTCCACTCATTGCATGCAGTTGCAGCCGCAAGGATATATTCAGCTATGAGGAACTGTACAACGGCGCCGTCCCCATCAGCCTGGACTGGCAAGGCATAACGCCCGACGAGCAGCCCGACATGCAAGTACATATATGGGGCACACACATTTCCGATGCCCGCGAAGAAATCAGTAAAGACACTCTGTTCAGCGTAAATCCCGGCACAGCCCCCCACCTTTGCCTGCTCGAAGCAGAATACGACATTGTGGTATGGAATGAACCGGAAAATGTCCGATTCGATGGCAAACAGTTCCATTTGCAGCCGGATGAAAATGGTTTCCTGCCCGAACCCGAAGCAGTATACGCAGGAAACTCCACCTTTGAAGTGACGGCAGGCCAACAAAATGAAGTTGTGATAAAGATACAACCCTATACACGTGTCCTAGCCCTTAATTTCCGGATGAATGCACAAGCCCAGCAACGTATAGAAGGTATCACAGCCGTTTTAGAAGGTATTGTAGCCACTAAGAACCTGAGTGGAGTGGACAACGATGAAATCGCTTCAGGACGCATCGCATTAGAGTTTGTGCAAAAAGCACCCGCCACCCGCAGCGCAACAGCAAGCATAGAGTATGTCGGCAAAAAGCGCTTGCTGGGCATACGGCCGGAAGAAGAACAAAAACTGATCATCACCCTGGCATACACCAATGGCGAGGAAGAAATCATAGAACAGGATTTGAGTTCTGCCCTTAGCGATTTCAATAACTTCGGCAGCTCCGCAGAGACGGATAATCCCGATAACCCGGACAACCCCGATGATGAAGATGATGAAGGTGATTTCAACCTTTCAACTGACATCAGTTTTGCCGAAGCGGCCGATGGAACCATTATTATCGAAGACTGGGTACGGGAAAAAGATACAGACCTGGATGCCAACAACTAACCATTTGTAAGAATTAAAAAGCAATCAATATGAGAAGGGATTATTTACACGCTGCCACCCTCTGCCTGATCCTATTTCTGGCGGGATGCAGCAGCACAGAACAAGAACCGGAAGGAATGCCCGATGGCCCCGTAGCCGTCAGCCTGACAGCCGGCATAGCCGATGCCACTGACACCCGCGTAGTGAACGGGCAGTGGGAAGCCAATGATTCCATAGGGCTTTGCATGAACTCCGCCGGAAGCATGGAAATTGCCAACGAAGTGTTTAACTACTGCTACAAAGTGAGTGCCGCCGGAAGCAGCGCAAAAATGGCACCCGCCGAAGCGGCCAAAACAGCCTACTTCCCCGCAGACGGCAGCAAAGTGGACTTCCTTGCCTACCACCCCTACCGGACAGGCGGCCTGACGGCAAGCTTCACCCTGCCCGTCGACGTCAGCCTGCAACCCGCCACCGACCTGCTGACCGCTCGCACCGACGGACACGACCGCAGCCTCCCCGCCATCTCCCTGAGCTTCGGGCACCGGCTGGTGAAGCTGAAGTTCACCCTGAAAGGCAGCGGTATCATCAGCAACGACCAACTGGCAGGCGCAAGCCTCGTCATTAAAGGAATGAATACGAAAGCCACCTGCCAACTGGCGGACGGCAGTATCACCGACGCCGCCACACCGCAGGACATCATCGTACCCCTGAATACGCAGGGCACGGCAGGCGAAGCCATCGTACTGCCCCGCCGCGCAGCCGAAGGAATCAGCTATGTGGTGACGCTGGCCGACGGAACCATCTATACCGCCTACATGAGTGCCTTGCAAGAACTGAAAGCAGGCACCCAAAACACATTCCACCTGACCCTGCGCCCGGTTCCCGCCACCGTATCCGCTACTGTAGAGCCATGGAAGGACGGTGACGAAACCGACCTTACCTCGTCCGTCGTAGTGGTGACCACCTCACCCGAGACATCCGCAGGAATTGCCGGAGGCACCGCAATGGGCATCCGTGGCATTGGTGAACGGAGCACGGACAACGCGCACTACACCTATGACGGCACCAACTGGCAAGCCACCGTCCCCCTCTGGTGGGACACGCTGGGAGACAAAGCCAATCTATACGCCTGGTTACCCGCCAACGAACAAAACCAGCCCGACGACAACCATTTACTCTTATGGAACATCCCCACCGACCAAAGTGAAGGATACGCCGCCGGCGACCTGCTGATAAGCCACAACGTGAGCAACCTGCCCACGGGAGAGCCTGCCGCACTCAGATTCGGCCATGTGCTCAGTTCCGTTACTCTGGAACTGCTACCGGGCATCGGCTTCACTGCCGACGACCTGCCGCGCGCCACCCTTCTGCTGAACGGTTATCCCACGCAGGTGACAGCAGACATCCGCACCGCCACCCTCAGCAAAGCCGGAGCACCGGCTGACATCACGCCCGTAAAAGACGGCGCCACTTTCCGGGTTTTGCTGGTGCCCTGCACCAAGACAGAGGGCGAACTGATGGCTACCGTCAGTCTGGACGGCGGAATCTATCCCTGCCGGGCAAAAGCGGACGGTTTCAGCTTCCTGAGCGGCAAACACCACACCTTGCGCCTGACGCTCAACAAGACCGGAGTGGTGATGAGCGGAAGCGTATCTCCTTGGGAAGAAGGGAGCGACGGGGATTTCACCATACAGTAACAATAAACTTATAGGATAATAACAAATAATTAAAAAGACAATGAAAAAGATTATGATTTTAGCAACCGTTGCCGCAACACTGGCAGCCTGCAACAACGAAGAAGACGCATTTGTAGACAACAGAGACCCTAATGTGATTTACATGACGGCGGGAGTGGATGCCGTGGCGGTAACACGGGCTGCAGTAGCCTCCTTTCCAAATGTTTCAGGCGGAAATGCAAAAATTGCCGTAGTGGCACGCTACACGAACACAGCTTTGGCCACCGACTGGAGCAGTCCTTATATAAACCATGTATCTGCTAATGTGGCAGAGGGTTCGGACTCTAATTTTGCTTTCAATTGGGAAGTAGGCGGCACTCAATATTGGCCTGTGAGCGGTGAGGAATTACAGTTCCTGGCTTACAGCCCCATAGATAACAGCGGCACTGTAACAAAGAACGCTACAGCTAATAAAATCAACATCTCATTGGCAGCTACTCACACAGACATACCGGACGTAATAGTGGCTAACAAGACATCGAAAGGTAATGACATCAAAGGTAAGAAAGAAAACACGGGCGACCCGAACGGTCCTGGAACAGGCGCGCAAACCCCTGTCACCGTGGATTTCCAGTTTAAGCATATCCTTAGCCAACTGGATGTGGTGGTGAAAGGAAAGAACAGCAATAATAAAGCAGTGATAGATAAAGTAGAGGTGATTGTAGACAAAGCCCAGGTGAAAAAAATCTTTGATATGACCGTAGACCTGACGGCAAATGCTGCAGGTTGGGATACTAATGGCGATGCTGGAGGCGATCTGACCTACACGTACACTTCTCTTGGAAACCTAAACACAGGTGGAACCACTATCAATGGTGACACTCCCATCCTGCTATTCCCCGATACGCAAAACAATATTAAAGTAAAGGTATGGGTGAAAGACGATAGTTCAGCGGCTGTAGAACTGCCTACCGTAACATTAAGTGACGCTACAACAGGAGGAGGAGGAAACGCCACCCTGCAGACCGGGAAAAAGACCACGCTGACAATTACCGTAAATGGTGTGGAGATATCTGGCATGCAAGGCGGAGTGACGGATTGGACTTCTAATGGTGAATTTAACGCCGACATCCAATAACTATTCATCCCTTTATTAAAACTCTCTACCCGCAATGAAACGAACCCTCATACTTCTGCTGCAAGCGGCAGCCGTCCTTCTGCTGACGGCTGCCTGCCAGGCAGACCTGCTCACAGAGCAGGATGAAACCCTCATACCCGACCCTTCGGCTCCAATAGAACTGAGCGGAAACGCGCCGATAGAGACGGAAGCCAGTGGCGTGGTGACACGGGCAGATGGCGACCGGTTGCCATTCACACTCTATGCTGTGCCAAGCAGCAGCAGTAGCTGGCCCGCAGCTCCCTACATCAACAAGGTAGATGCTACCTTGGCAAGCGGTAGCGGCACAGCACGGGCAATCTCTTTCAGCCCAGCCGCTTATTGGCCCGTAGGTGGACAAAGCCTAAAATTCATCGGTGTGATGAAGGCAAACGGAGCAACTACGCTAAGCAGTGGCAGTGTCTCCCTCACAGCAGGAAAAGGAGAGGATAAGGATGTACTGCTGAGTAATAACTTCACCGGAAACAAAAGTAATCATTCCGGAAGTATGACCTTCAACCGCCTCATGGCAAGGCTCATTGTGAAGCCGGGAGCGGACAACAAACAAGTGGTAACCTGCAACATCAACGGAGGAAGTTCCAGTGCCACTTACAATGTATTGACGGAAGCTACAAGCAACCAATCGGGCACACATACCATCAGCTACAGTACCAACAGCGACTCGCAAACGTACTACCTCATTCCCGGCACCGAGATTTCAGAACTGACCAATGTCGCGGCAGGAGGAACCTATAAAGGGACAATCCAGCTGACTAATAACAGTGGAGCCAATACCAGTTTCACTACTACCGCAGGGTACAGTTACACTATAGAAGTGACTGCCTCACAAGTAAAATTGACAATAACGACCAACAATTCCATCGGCTGGGAGAATGGCGGGGACATCAACCTACAATAACAATGAACCGTAATATATAATATATACTTTTTAAAAGACTGAATTATGAAACGATATACGAGCTTTCTGCACTTCATCCTTCTACAGGTTGTCATCATGATGACATCTTGCAGCTCCGATGATACGTATACGGATAACCTCACTACCAAGCCCGGTGCAGCCAAGCCCCTATGTATTTCTGTTAACCGGACGGATTTCCTATCAGATAGCAAAAACGCAGAAACACGCACAACGCATGATGATGCTTTTGCAGCCAGTTTTAAGAATGATGACCGGATTGGCATTATAGGTATAAGCGGAGGTACTGTGGTATTCAATAATTTGGAATATAAATATAATAACGGAACATGGGAAGCAGTGGGTGACATTTGCTATGCACAAGCCAATATGACGTATATCGCCTACTACCCTTACAGCACTACAATGAACGGAAAGAAGTCTGAAACTGAAATACTTAATGCCTTTACTGTGCCCACAGACCAAAGGAACCAAAAAGATGAGAACGACCTGATGGCAGCTACTATCAACGTAACAACAAGCCAATCTCAACTGACATTTAGTATGAAGCATCTGCTGTGCTTGCTGGTACTGCAAGAACCGAAGAGTTATATTTACAGATGGGACAACAAAGAGATTCCGGTTACTCTTGAAGGGGACGACATAAAGTCTGATAACGAGTTCACTTATAATGGTACAAACTATACCATAAATATCGGTACAAAATACCTGTTAGTGAAACCTGGCAACAATATAACAATAAAAGCAACGAGAAATTCAGATTACAATATGGTATTCTCATGCCAGAAAACGGGAATAAATACTACTGCAAACAAATGCCATAACGTAAACTTCACATTCAAACTAACCGAGAATAACGATGAAACATATGCAAAAGATCCCTTTTACAAAACCGCCGATAACTTTGGTTTTCCCTGCCCAAACAATTGGAAAATAGTGCCGCCAGGATGTACAAAAGTAGGAACAGTGGTGTGTCGCATTAATAATGACCGTAAGGTTTACTTTGTTACTAATAATTCCCCTCATAATGAAGGGATCGATAATCAGACATACAAAACGATTAACAATGAAACATTAACAAATATACGAGGATACGTAGTTTCAGAGTATGTCCATCCGAAAGGCCCACTTTTCAAAACAAATAGATACGGGGATGTTCCTCTGAGTACAACACTGGAACAGTATAAAGCAGTACATGGATTTGCATATACATATACATCTAAAGCTTTCGATGAAATGTTGTCAAAAGGGGAGGAAGAATGCCCACCTTATGAATATCTAAGGAAAAGTGAAAATCATCTTAGTAATACCAGCAAGTGGTTCATTCCCGGAATAGCAGAAGCTAACAGTGCAACGCAAAAACGTTATAATGACGGAAGAAGATTCTGGACATGCGAACGTGTCAATAATGAGTCAGCTGCACAATTTATGTATTGCTCATGTACTGGAGTTAGCCCAGAAATTAACAACCTCCCATATACTTCTGAGCTTTACACACTTTTCATGCTGGCATTCTAGTATATCCGTCCGCCACTCTTTAGTATCAGTTTTTTTAATCCCCCTCGCACACTCCCAATCGAATGAACGAGCATGCAGGGCGCTTATTATTATTAACACCAAAAACAAATATCATTACTTTCATTAAATGTTACCAGATATGAAACGATACGCGCATTATTTATCTCTCTTACTACTGACACTGACTGCCGTCGCATGCAGCCCCGATGATGAAAGCATCTCGCCGGTGACACCTCATGGCGCACAACCCATGCGGATAGAGGTGACCGCCCAGCCCTTCGCACCCGGAGATGAAGAAACTAAAACGCGCGGATACTCGGGAGATAATTTCAGATTTGAAAAAGACGAACAGATAGGCATCATCGGAATAAAGAATGGTACGGTTATTATCAATAATTACGCATATAAATATAACGGCTCAAGCTGGAGTCCGGTAGATGATGCGAAATTTTGCTACCTTGAACAGGGAATGAAATACATTGCTTACTATCCATACGACAGTAAAATGGACGGGAAGAAAAGCAAAGAAGAAATATTAGCGGCTTTTGAAGTGCCCACCACACAAAATTTCAATCCCCAAATCGATTTGATGTACAGCGAAGTATCTCCCACAACATCCACACTGTCATTCAAAATGGAACATGCACTCGTCCTACTGTCATTCCCGTTTCCGCAAGCTAAACTTGAATGGGAGGGGGAAACATTGTACAGCATGTTTGATAAAAACGAGATATCAAAGCCTAGTTTTACAGTGGGTGGTGTAAAATACACCATCAATATGGATAATAATGTTGGTGACATAAAACTGTTGGTGAAACCCGGAAGTAATATAAAAATAGTTTGTGGTGTTTCAGTTACGGGTATTGGGAACGGCCCACTTTCATGCGAATCTCAAGTTACATTGAAAGCTAATACAAGTTACACGGTAAGACGGAAGTTCAAAATACCATCCGATTATATGATACAAGATGGTGGGAAGTTTTGTATGAGACAGAGTGACAATTTCGGATTTCCATGCCGTATTCAAAATATACCGGAAGGATGTATCCAAATAGGGACTGTGATATTAAAAATTATGCATGGGGAAATATATCCATCAAATGGTATTGAAGTTAATGTTGAAGGTGCAACCTGGCTAACAGTAATTGAAAAAGGCAACCCCCTACCACGCAACGAACAAACATACCTTAGACCCGATGGTACTGGGAAAAAGGCCAGTGAGTGGAGAGGTTACGTGCTCAGCACGTATGTTTATAATGGCAAATACTGTACTAGTTATAGCAACACCAGCAGTAATGATGTTATGGATGCCTTAGGCGGTACAAGAAACCCGGCAATGAAAAATTTCAGTTATCAGGGATTTACCAGAAGCTATAATGTTGTAAACAATACTGCCTTGAGAGACAAATTTCCAGTATTTAAACCTCTGTATGATGGAAGTTTGCAGCAACCTAAAAACACCAGTAAATGGTTCTTACCTGGCATTTTCGAACACTACGCGATAATGCGGATTCCCAGTAATGATCCGGAACCGAGCCAATGGCTAACTGATTATCCTACAAATGAAGCTAAATACCCGATCTGCTATTTTGACCATGCTTACATAACCTACCCCAAAGATGTTCTTTACAACGATGCAGCGAACTATAAAATAGATACCCGTTATTTACTTGCATTCTAATCCCCCGTCCCGGCGGATGTGTCATCCGCCGTTCTTTAGTATACAGAAGAACAAATATCGCCCCTTTCACTCCCAATCGAATGAACGAGAGTGAAGGGGGCTTCTCATATTTATTAACGCCAAAAAACAAATAACAAATGGCAAAAGAACCAACCCAAAAAGCCAAACTCTCACTCAAAGCACTGGAGCTGACGCTGACCAAGGACGTGACAAACGATTATTATCTCATGCCCAAGTTACAGAAATGCCTCGACATGGCCGACCTCGCCCGCGAAGTAGCCGCCATGAGCACCCGCCAGGAAGACGAGGACGAGATAAAGAGAATAGGAAACCTGCTGATGAAACGCATGGTGTGGTACCTCTCATCGGGCTACAGCCTGAGCACCGTGCTGGGATACTTCCGCCCCACCGTCAACGGTGTGTTGCTGGAACCGGAACTCGCTACCGCCCCCAGCCGCGACCGCATTAAGTTGGGCATCAGCTATTCCATGAGTTAGGATATGCGCCAGGCACTGGCCGAAGCGGAACTGGACGTAGAGATACAGAAAGCCACCTCAGGCCCGCAACTCTACTCCGTGGTCAGCGCCCAGGACGCACTGCACCCGGACGCCGCCACCCGTGGCCAGGGCGTGCCCGTCAGCGCCGGAGAGGCCTGCATCATCAAAGGCAAGAACCTCAAAGTGGGGCGGTACGGACGAAAAGATAGGTGTGACGCTGACCCGCCAGGATGGCTCGTCGAAGGAAACTGTCTTCTTCCCCGTCTCACGGCTCTACCCCAACACTCCCACACAGGTGGGCTTCGTGATGCCCGCATCGGCTTCCGAAGGGTCGGTATGGAGCGTGACGCTGTGCACACAGATAGGCAGCAACGGAGCAAAACTACTACAAGCCCCACGCACAGTAGCCATGCCGGACTACTTCGTGGTAGGAGAAGTGAGCGAAAATCCCGGTGGCAGCGGAGGCAGCGGTGACGGTAACATAGAGGAAAATCCTTTAGAATAATGCCGAAATGACGAGGGCGAAGCGTGCGCCCTTATAAGAACGAAGCGGACGCCCTCGTAAGGGAGAAATGAATGCCCTCATAAGGGAGAAATGAACGCCCTCATAAGGGAGGAGCGGACACCCTTAACGGACATACGCCCCAAAAGTAAACAGAAAAGCCCTGCAAAGCGCATGGAGAAATCTCCGTAGCTTTGCAGGGCTTTCTTTCTATGCAATTTTCCCTAACGTAATTTCTCTGCGAAGCAAATTATAATTGTATCGCGAACTTTGATAATACAAGCCTGTTTCAACATCCAATATCTTTTCATAAAGCTGCGAATTGTACACCAAACCCAAAGCCTCTTGCAAAGGCAGGTTAAACTCTTCCATCGTCCACACTACCAAACGTTCTACCAATGAATCTATCAAAAATTGAGTTTCATTATTCATAATCTTTGCAATTTAGAAATGGATAATTCTGTTCCAAAAAAATACTACTTATTCAACTTTCTGTAAGTCAACTCTTCTACCAAAGTCTCCAACGAAATAAGCCGACGGACATAACGCTCTAATTGAAAAGCAACCCCATCATCGGCCACCGGACCAATAACCACGTCATAACCATGATAATAACCCGTATTTGCTGCTTCACGGTTAGCCAATACAAATAAAGCCCACTCCTCGGACGGGGCATCAAATATCTTCACCCGTAATCCTGCATCATCCAGCAAATTTTCATCAAAAATATATGCTGACACCACAGGTTCTCCTTTACCCGAAATCCGCACACGCCGACTAGCCATTTGAATGGCTTGTTCCTCTATATCAGTCAAATAAAAACCACGTCCGAAATCCTTATTCGGACTGCATTTATCAAGTTTGATAGTATCAATAGTTACATTTGAACCGTGATAAAGCGTTATCATATTAATGCTCCTCCATTTCGTTTGCATATTATAGAAAGATCATTCACTGCATCATCCAACGAAAGTTGATGTTCAGCCTCGTAGCACTCATCCAAAAACTCCAACCCTTTGAAACGTTGCAGATAGGCAAATGCTTGCTTGGCACTGAGCCGGTAACGAGTAGCAAAAGCATTTATACAATAAATGATATAAGTCACTCTGTTTTGAAGTTGCTTATCCATGATTCATCCTCCTCTTCTTTATTTTTCTGAGAACAAAGATAATGAAAAGCCTCATACTTCAAAACGCACGACTAGAAGAAAAAGCAAATTTCACACCTCCCAGCATTTCCAACCCCGATTGGCACAGATATAAACCACATAGGTGCGCACATGGTAGTTAGGAAAACGCCTCAGCGTATCTTTCGCATAGCGGTGCACCTGCTCCACATGCTCGGCCAGAGGGGAATCCGACGCCAGCACCTTTTCCGCATCCTTTGCCTTGAAGTATTTGAACTCCACCAGGCGGTCGTCCGTATAATAATCAGTGCCCGGTATGCCCGTCATCTCAAAGTCGGCACGACCTTCGGAGTTGTTCTGCTCGATGGCGAAGGTGTAGCACATACTCAGATAGCGCGATACCAGTTCGAAGAAGGAGCAGCGGATGAAGTTCTCGTTTATCTTATCGAACACCTGTGCGGGGAACTGGCCGAGGTATTGCTCGAAGTAGTTCTGAACGAGCGATTCGAACCGGCGCTCTTCCGTGAAACACTCGTAGACGGGGGCGTAGCGCATGGCACCGCCGTCGATACGGTTCAAAACGTTGTAATAGTCCATATAGATGCTACGCATGGTCAGGTTGGGGAGCGTCATGCGGTAGGCACTTTGCAAGGTCGTCATGCCCAGGTAGAAGAGGCTGACGGGATAGAAGTTCTTGTCGAAGAACTTCTGCTTGTTGAACTTGCTGGAAAGGTCGGCAACATTGTAGTATAGCCCGTCGTTGATGACAAGGGCATCCAGCATCTCCTTGGAGTTCTCAAGCGAGAGGGTGAGACGGCGAAGCCAGCCTACATCGGTACGCAGGTTCTCGTCAATCAGCTCTTCGGGCACTTCACCGTTGCGGGTGGCAAAGTTCTTCAGGAAATAGGTCAGTATCGTTGCGTTGAAGAGCTTCTCACCACGGGGGCTGAAGCGGTAACCGTCGTAGTTGTTCACAATGAGCTGCCAGATTTCATCGTAACGGTCCTGGCTTCCGGTGTATTTATCGAGCACATAGCGCAGGTAGGTTTCCGTTTCGGCGTAGGTGAAGCCCAGCATGTTGATAAAGTCGGGATGCAGTGTCAGTATTTCGGCAATGTTGTAGCCGCTGGTCAGGTCGTCCATCGTCACGGGCAGCACGCCGGTGCAGAAGCAGGTGCGGATGCTGCCTTCGCCGATACCTTTCTTTATCACTTTGAAGAAGGTGCGCAGAAAGCTGTCTCTGGTGGTGACTTTCTCATAGAGCGGGTCGTTGTAGGAAGTCAGCAGCTGGTTGGTGAAGTTGTCATATTCGTCAATCAGGATATAGACTTTTGGCAGGTCGTGTTCGCGGGCATAGCTCAGGGCTTCTTCCAGCATCTGTGCTGCATTACCACGAGTAGTGAACTGAAAATCTCCGAAGACATCGCGATTATGAGTAACCATGATTTCCGCAGGACCGCAGTTCAGAATATTGAAGTTCTTCTCCAGCTCTTCCATGTCGTCCGCCATCACCATTGCCGAGAAGTCGTAGCGAACCACCATATATTGATTATGCTCCGGTGTGGGGTGGCTGCCTACATACGTTCCGCCGAAGAGTTCCCCGAACTTTCCCGCCAAGGTACGGTCATAATAGTGCGCCAGGGTAGACACCAGCAGGCTCTTCCCGAAACGGCGGGGACGCAGAAAAACGGGGGCATTATAAAGCTCCAGACGGGGGATATAGTCTGTCTTGTCGACATAATAGAACCCGCGGTTGCGCAAATCGGCAAAGTCCGCCACAGCATAAGGGATAGTTATACTTACTTGATTATTCATATTCATCACTGTCTTTGTTACAACCACAAAAGTACGAAAGTTTTTTGTATTAGCTTCTTCACATATAGATGTAATTTCTTCCCAAGCACCCTTTTTCCACCCCATCATTGAGAAAATCAGGGGATTATTTGAGCCATCACTGCATGTGTACGAACAAATTTCACCCCAATTGACAAATTATTATGTAATAATATAGAAATATTATAAGTATTACGTAACTTTGCGGCATTAAAATCAGTTAACACAACAAAATGTTATCGAAAACATGCAAACGATAGAAAGATACGCTATTATTTCCCTGTTCCTGCTCCTCATAGCCACTGCCCTGAAAGCAGAAAACATCCAAAGCAATGCCGAAGCCATCCCCGACAGCATCCTTACCGAAAAGTACATCACACGCCTGCACCTCACCGATCCCGACCGTGCCCTGCTGCTGCTCAACGAAGCCGAACGACGCCGCACTCCCGGCCTGGAACCTTTCCGCATAGACTTATTGCGCAGCATGGTCTACGGAAGCAAATCAATGTACATCCTGAGAGAACGCTACATACGCCGGGCACTGGCAAATGATTCCGTGCAACTCGTTCCCAAACGCAAGTTGCGCGCCCTGAGCCAACTCGCCATGACTCTGGAACAACGAAACATGTACGAAGAAGGAATCCGCACCGCAAACGAGGCACTGCTCCTCGCCCGACAACTGGAACAATCGGCCAGCGAAAGCGAACTTCTCTCCATCATCGGGCGAATGTATGCCGGCATGCACCGCCCCAATGAAGGCATCAGCTACATGAAGCAAGCCATAGCCCGCCTGCAAAAAACGGAAAATGTGCGCGAACTGGCACAGATATCCACCACCTATGGTGACCTGATGTCCATCCTCATCGACAACAACCACCTACAGGAAGCCATAGAGGCCGGACTGGAACGTGCTGAAATTATCCGCCGCATGAGTCTGCTGCAAGGTCCGCCCCCGGATACATCGACCAGCAATACGGATACCTATATTCCAAAATGGCCTACCTGTTCCTGCAGGTTCGCCAACCCCAAAAAGCCGCGGAAGCCTACCGCAACTACTCTGCCACCAACTATGCAAAATCCCCCTGGGGACAAAGCGAAGCCCTCCCCTACCTGATAGAAAGCGGGCAACACCGCAAGGCCATAGCCATCAACCGAAATGCCCAAAAACTCTTTGAGGGACAAGACACCATCAATAACTCTTACCTGATAGTGCTGGACCGCTTCGCCCGCTCCTACCGCGGACTGCAGCAACACGCCCTTGCCGACATTTACCAAAAACGCGCCACCGTGCTAACGGACAGTATCTATGCCCGCGAAAAGGAAAGCCGCGCGCAAGAATTTGCCGTCATCTTCGACACGCAGGAAAAGGAAGCGCGCATTGCACAGCAGGACTATCAGCTGAATATGCAACGCACAATCACCTACAGCGTCAGCATTATCTTGGTGTTGTCTCTCGTCTTCTTGTGGATAAGCCACAAGCACCTGCACAAAATACGCGAAAAGAACCGCATAGCCGTGCGACAAATTGACGAACTGCTGGCACAACGCGAACAGTTACGACAAGTCTGGCAGAAAGAACTGGAACAGGAAGAACAAAAGCAGGAAGAAACCGGACAAGAAAAGTCGGAACCAGAAAAAACAAAGCAACAGGAAGCGAGAAAAGCAAGTGAAGAAGTAAAAGAAACTAAAAATATAGAGACGCCCAAAGCATCGCCTGTCCAACAGCAAAACAGACATATCTTTCAAAAAATGGAGAACAGCCTACTAAACGGAAAATCTTACCTTGCTTCCGATTACGGACGAGACAATCTGATAGAACTGACCAAACTGAACAAAAACCGCCTGACGGAAATCATAAAAGAATGCACCGGCACCACACCAAACACATACATCAATCGCCTACGTATAGAACACTCGGTGCATCTTATGAAAATATATCCACACCACTCCATCGAGTCCATTGCACAGGACTCAGGCTTCAACAGCAAGAATACATATTATGCAGCTTTCCGTGAAGTATTCGGCATGACACCGAATGAGTATAAGAAAGCACAAGAGAACAAAGCGCTTACACCTCCCGACATTTCCAACCAAGATTAGCACAAATATAAAAGACCTTTCAATTCTTCACATAAACGCTCTTTCACCTCACTAAGCGACACTTCCCGTTTCAACTCCTGTCGCAGTGAGGTCACTCCTTTATCCACAAATCCGCAAGGATGGATATAGCTGAAATAGCGTAAATCCGTATTCACATTCAGTGCCAGCCCGTGCATGGTGACAAAGTGGCTGCTACGCACGCCAATGGCACATATCTTACGGGCACGTGGCGTATCCCCTTCCAGCCAGACTCCTGTGGCTTTCTCTAATCTTCCGGCAGTGATGCCATAAGAGGCACACACGCGGATGACTGCTTCCTCCAGCAAGTGCACATATTCCTTCAGTCCCAATGAAAATTCTTCAAGGTTCAGGATAGGATAACATACCAGCTGTCCCGGACCGTGATAGGTAATATCCCCGCCCCGGTCGATATGATAGAGCGTGGCTCCTATCTTCTGAAGTTGTTCCTCACTCAGCAACATATTCCCTTCTTTACCACTACGGCCTAAAGTATAAACATGCGGATGTTCACACAAAATAATGTGATTTTCATACTCCTCCCCCGCCTGCTTGGCGCGAACAAGAGTATCAAACCACTCAGTCTGCCGGGTCCATGCATCGGCATACGGAATAATATTCCAGTCTGTAACATTCAGTTTCATGCCGACAAAGTTAAGATTTTAGGGATAAAATCGTATATTTGCCGACAGCAAAATGAAAAAAGATGAAACATAACTTCCCACAAGTAGATTTGCCGGTCGAAATGCTGGCATGGAGAGATGTTACAGAAGATATTCTGAATCTCTATCGCCAGTCGTGCCGATTAAAGGCTTGTATTTTTGCATTATGTACCGAAGGAACCATTAAGGCATCTATCAACCTGATGGAATACGAGATAAAGAAGAATGATTTGATTATCCTAATGCCGGGCACTATCATACAACTCAATGAACAAAAAGAAAAAGTGCGGCTTTGTTTCGTAGGCTTCTCCGCTCATTGTGTCAACGGCATCAACCTGCTGCAAGCTACTATGGGGTCATTCTCCAAAATATGGGACAACCCTATTATCAATGTCAACGATACTGTAGCCTCTTATTTTATAGATTATTTCGCACTACTGACGCGTATATCCATTGCACACCCCACCAGCACAGCTATGGGACAAAGTGTACTTCACAGCATTTTGCTTGGGATAAATACTCTCTATGCCCGTCGTCCGCAAAACATTCTTGCCAAAAGCCGTAAAGAGGAAATTTGCCATAAGTTTGTACAACTGGTTATCGAGAACTATATGACCGAACGTCGTGCCCAGTTCTATGCCGACAAATTAGGAATTTCATTGCAGCACCTCAGTACCACTGTAAAACAAGTAACTGGAAGGAACGTGCTTGATATCATTTCACATGTAGTCATCATCGACGTCAAGGCACGGTTGAAATCTACAGATATGACTATCCAGGAGATAGCCTATTCACTGAACTTCCCCAGTGCCTCTTTCTTTGGAAAGTACTTCAAGAGGCACATGGGAATGAGTCCGTTGGAATATAGAAATAGTTAGTACCTCAGTCGAAGGCTATTCAATACCACCGATACACTGGAGAACGCCATAGCCGCACTTGCCAGCATAGGGTTCAGCAATAATCCATTGATGGGGTAAAGCAGTCCTGCTGCAATAGGAATACCTATCAGGTTGTAGATAAATGCCCAAAACAGATTCTGATGAATCAAACGTACAGTTTGCCGGGAGAGGTTGAACGCTTTCGGCAATAGTAACAGGTCCGAAGTCATAAGGGTTACCATTGCTACATCCATAGCAATATCAGTTCCTTTACCCATGGCAATGCTGACATCGGCACAAGCCAAAGCCTGTGAGTCATTGATTCCATCGCCTACCATCGCCACCGTCTTTCCTTGAAGCTGGAGCTGACGGACAAACTCTTCCTTATCATCCGGCATAGCATCAGAAATGTATTGGATATTGCCCAAGCGTGCGGCAACAGAAGACGCAGTGCGTTCTCCGTCTCCCGTCAGCATATATACATCGATACCCTGAGTACGAAGTTCGCGGACAGCCTCGACGGATGTAGCTTTTATCTGGTCCTTGATAGCTACAATGGCAAGCAGCTCATTCTTACGTCCGAAATAAATGATACTGCAACTATCCGATTCATACTGTGCCAGCATCTCTCCCAATACATCAGTAAGAGCGGCATGATAATCTTTCAATAGTTTATGACTACCAGCCCAATACTCAGTACCCTGATAAGAAACTTTAATCCCTTTTCCGGTAATACTTTCAAAGCTGTCCAAAGCTGCCGGTTCGATATGCTCCTGTTCTTGCAGGGCAGTCACAATAGCAGCTGCCAACGGATGTTCGGATTTAAGTTCGGCAGCCAGAAGAACATCTTTATAGTGCTCCTCCTGCGGCTGTGCCCATAACCATCCGGTAACAGTGGGATGCCCTTCAGTCAATGTGCCGGTCTTATCCAACACCACCACATTCACCTTTCGCATCTGTTCCAGTGCCACAGCATCTTTTATCAGGATATGATGATCGGCAGCTTTACCAATACCTACCATCAAAGCCGTAGGCGTAGCCAACCCCAATGCACAGGGACAAGCAATCACCAATACGGAAACCGCTGATAACATGGCATGGGAAAGCATATCTACACCACCGAAGAACATCCAAATAAAGAATGTCAGTACGGACAAGCCCAATACCACAGGGACAAAGATACCTGTCACCTTATCCACGATACGTTGTACGGGAGCTTTACTGCCCTGTGCTTCCTGCACCATACGGATGATACGCGCCAGCACCGTTTCACTACCGACTTTCTCGGCGCGAATAATGAATGAACCTTTCTGATTGATGGTTCCAGCCAATACGTGCGAACCGGCCTTCTTTTCTACCGGGATAGGTTCACCGCTGATCATACTTTCATCGACATAAGAATCTCCTTCAGTTAAAAAGCCGTCAACGGGAATTTGCTCACCGGGACGTACGCTGACCAGGTCGTCAATTCTCAGCTGTTCCAAAGGAATATCCTCTTCCTTACCGTTGCGCATCACACGGGCTATCTTGGGCTGTAATCCCATCAGCTTGCGGATGGCGGTAGAGGTGTTACCTTTAGCACGCTCTTCCATCAGCTTACCAGTCAGTACGAAAGCGATAATAACCACAGCAGCTTCATAATAAACATGAGGCTCCAAGCCACGGCTATACCAGAAATCGGGGAAGAAGGTATTAAAAACACTGAACAAAAAAGCAATGGATGTACTCAGTGCAACCAAGGTATCCATATTACTGCGTCCCAAACGAGCCTGTTTCCAGGCACCGGTATAGAACGGTGTACCGAACAACACCAGTACTGGAATAGCCAATACCATCTGTATTTCGTTGGAATAAGGTACATGCATAAAGACCATGGAAAGCAACAGCAGAGGAATAGCAAATAGCCACGCTCCTATCACCCGCCCTTTCAGGCGACGGTAACGCTTCTGTTGTTCTTCCTCCTGGCGCTCTTCGACATGATCTTCTTCAATAATGAGGTCATAGCCCGCAGCCAGTACGGCAGCACGAATTTCTCCGGGTGTCAGCTTATCCATCTCGTATGAGACAGACAGTGTATTGGAAGCGAAGTTGACCGAAGCATCCGTAATGCCCACCAACTTGCGAACAGTCTTTTCTACGTTATTGGCGCATCCCGCACAATGCATGTTCAGTACGGGAAACGTCTGTTTCTTTAAATTAGCCATATATATTGTTTTTATGATTTATCAAAATTAGCTGATAATTGTACAAGAATGGGAGGAATGATAATATAACAGGCTGAAAGGCTTATATGCCTATTGCAAATTATCATTCAGCCCATACTCATACAGTAAGTAACAATCTCTACAGGCCGTTTGTTCGACTACTTCTTATCCTCTTGCTTCGACTCCTTAACGAACTCAGCTTCGTAGTTGAACTTTTTGAAACCAGCTTTCAGTTTGTCTACATTTGTCTTTTCAGCATCGTAGGTAATAGACACAGTTTTTGTTTTCAAGTCTGTAGAGAAATCTTTTACTCCTTTCTCAAATTTAATGTTGTTTTTCACCTTCCGTTCACAGTTTTCGCAATGCATCTGTGAAACTTTAAAAACAGCGGTACGGATATCTTTTGCCATCACTGCTGTTACACTCAATAAAGCTACTACGAGAGCAGCCATCATTCTTCTTGTTTTCATAAATATCTCCTTAGTTATTGGTTAATATTATTTTAGTTACGAGCTACAAGCTACTAGTTTCTTGCCAGATTAAACCTCAACCCGATATATGCCTTAGCACCATGCATCGGTCCCCACACCATGGTAGCATCGAAGTTCTCTCCCCATGGATTAGAGGCATCGATTATCGGATTCTTCTGCTTAAAGTTAGTCAGGTTTTCACCACCAACATAAATAGACCAGCGACGGAAATAACGCGTTACCTGGGCACTAAGTTGCTGGAAGCTGCCATAACGACGTTCCCACGAAAGACTGCCGTCAGCGAGTTCGTAAGGATCGGGCATCCTTCCACCCCCATTCAACTGAAGGGTAGCATCAAACTGCCATAGTCCCAGAGGTGTCTGATAGGAAGCTGTCAATAAACCCTTATACTTTCCGGTAAGTGGTTTCTCCATTAGTTTACCATTGTAGGTGGTCTTCGCGTCTGTCAGACGGTAGGCTGCCGTAAGGTTGAAACCTTTGAAAAACGGATAACTTGCCTCTACCTGGAACACATGTGAATAAGAACGTCCATCCAGATTATAAAAGGCCACTTCATGCGGATTGCTATCCATATCCACAACCACCTGTTTCAGAAAATCCGTATAGTAATACTCGGCATTCACATTCAACGTCTTACCAAAAACAGGAATGTAAGCAGACACACTTGCTCCGTAATTCCACGCTTCCTCCTGATCCAGATGAGGGGCAATCTTCATTTTACGGCTGCTTGCCAGGAGATAGTTATTCTCCGCCAATACATGATTGGTACGGTATCCCTTACCGGCAGACAAACGAAAATGCAGATACTCATTCGGATTATACTTGACGTGTGCACGCGGTGTAACAAAGAAACCATATTCGCTGCTGTAATCTCCCCGAATACCACCCATCAACATCAACTGATCATTCAGATTGAATGTATACTGGACATACGCTCCCGGAACAGACTCCTTCACAAATTTCTTCGTCAATCCGTCTTCTACCTGGTTTGTCAGCCGGTAATGCTGATCGAAACCATCATAATTGAAACTCAATCCCGTGGATAGACTATGCTGTTTGCTGAACTCCGTTTCAAAAAGCAACGAAGCATAGAAATTGCTTTGGTCCACATCATACAGTTTACGTCCGTAAGTGGCATCCTGATTATGCAAGGTTCCTTGCAGAATCAAGGCAAGATTCGTATTCTTTTCTTTATCGAAAATATAAGCATTCTTGGTGAAGGCTTCGTAACGGTTTGTCTGGATGCCTATTTCGTATAGATCATGAGTAGCTGTCTGCCCATGAGCAGTCTGACCACTGTTACGGGTTTCATGCAAAGCCTTTATACCTGCCTGAAATACATAATGATCGCCCATATACGCCCATCGGTTCCAGAAGTTATACTGCTCCACACGCGGAATATCCACAAAACCATCATCATTGGAGTCGTGAGATTTCGTCTCATTTTCATAATGCGCCAGCAAAGAAGTACTCCAGCGCTTCGAAAGCTTCACCGTAGCATCCGCATTAGCTTCATACCGGTTTGTGCTGCTGGCAAAAAGATTTGCCGACACCCAATCCGCTTCCGGCAACTGAGGCTTCTTGAACTCCACATTAATTTGTCCGGTTATAGACTCATAGCCATTCTTCACGGATGAACTTCCTTTACTGACCTGTATACTCTGCATCCATGGTCCTGGTACATATCCTAATCCATAAGGAGCGGCTGCTCCACGGAAATTCGGAATATTCTCAGTCATCATCTGTACATAGGTGCCGGAGAGCCCCAATAGTTTAATCTGTTTGGCTCCCGTAGCAGCATCCGAATAGCTTACATCGACAGAAGGGTTTGTCACAAAACTCTCGCCCAGGTTACAGCAGGCTGCACGTGTCAGTTCGGCACTGCTGATCATATCTTCGTTCATCACACTGGAGCGCAACTTCATGGTACCCATTTTACGGGTTACAATGTTCACTTCACCTAATTCCACTCCTTCACGAAGCACAATCTCAAGTTGCTGATTGCCCTTATCCACATGTACCGTATCATTTTCAAATCCGATAAAGCTAACTACAAGCAGATGGCTGCGGGCAGGTTTATGAATAGAGAAGTTACCATCTTCATTAGTGGTCGCTCCTTCGGTTGTATTTATCCAGAAAACATTTGCACCTGGAATGGGTTCTCCGGCAGTGTCTTTTACAACACCCGTCACTTGCGCCTGCAAGTTCAAGGTTATGGAGAGAAAAAGAAAAATATATAAAAATCTCATTATTCTTAAAATTCTATTAGTTCTTGCAATCATTTTAAATGACCTGCACTGTATTTGCTTCTTATCCGGTCCGTACTTGTTCCGTGTCTATACGCTTGGACTTGGTACGGACTTGGTATGGACTTGATACGGACTTGGTATAGTTAGGGCACAGTGCCTACCCTATTTGAAAGAAATGGAAATCTCTCAAACTTACAGGAGCGGATTCACTCCGTAATAAGGGAATTCTAAATGATGAGAACAGAATAAAGAGCCAAATACCGCCTTGAGCTGTCAGGATGCGGAGGTACATTATAAGCTACCTCCTCCAATTCACCTGTAGGCAAGGAGTATTGGAAATCCGGTAATGCTTCACAGAAAAGTTGAATAACCGGTACAGTTATAACAGGACTTTCGCACGAATACTTCACAAGATTTACCTTATAAAAGGTAGCCGTACAGCCTTCATCCTTACAAGATTTCTCCGGATTATGATAAGATTTGTGACATTTGGCACAACCATTGGTGCAGCATGCCTGCTCTGTAGCGCAACGTGCGCAACAATAGTGGACAATAGAAACTCCGGCCCCTGCATACACAACCGTCAGGGACAATAATACTGCCAATATGTAACGAAGTCTCTTCATATCTAATGCAAAGATAGGCAGATAAAAGCATTTATACCTATTATTTTTTCATTTTTTATATGTTCTATTCGTTTATATGTCCTATATTTGTCGATAGCGAACTGAAACCGAAATGTTGAATTTAACGAAGAAAGTCCAAATGAAAAAGCAATATGTCAGCCTACTTGTCATTCTACTTGCGGCAAGTGGCTTTTTATTTTCTTGTGGTAACACCATGAACAAAAACGCAGGTGCGTTGGAGTTCGACAGTATACAGGTAAACGAGACTGCACACCTGTTCGGAGATACTGCAAAGCCCGGATGTAACATTACCATCAACTTTGCCTATGCCAATAAATCATCCGACCAGAAACTGAAAGATAGCCTCAACACCTATTTCCTCTCTGCCTGCTTCGGCGACAAGTACATGACGATGACACCCGAAGAGGCTGTAAAAGCTTATAAAGAAACCTATATCCAGGATTATCTGAAAGATCTGGAACCCATGTACGCCAAAGATGAAGCGGAAAAAGAAGATTCAGCATCCATAAGTGCCTGGTACTCCTATTATAAAGGTGTAGAAGGCCATGTGCAATATTACAAAAAGAATCTGCTGGTTTACCGCATCGATTACAACGAGTTTACCGGAGGCGCCCATGGCATTTATATGTCCACTTTCCTCAATATGGACTTGCGTACTTTGAGTCCGATACGTCTGGACGATATTTTTGTAGGAGAATATCAGGAAGCACTCACTGACTTGCTATGGAACCAACTCATGGCAGATAACAAGGCCACTACACGCCAGGAAGTAGAAGAAATGGGATATACAAGCACTGGAGACCTGGAACCAACCGAGAACTTCTACCTGAGCGAAAAAGGAATCACTTTCTATTATAATATTTATGAAATCGCTCCCTATGTGATGGGACCGGTAGAAATCACTCTGCCTTATGAAATCATGTCGCATTTACTGAGCGATGAAAAAGGGGTGTTAATTATGAATTCTTAATTATCAAATATTAATTCTATGCAGATTCATAATTCCGGCTCGCAATTAATAATTAAT